>JAEEGH010002950.1_pt1 | contig 45293 bp, 44 predicted proteins | sample 9134181 | NCBI WGS metagenome assembly JAEEGH01 (sample SAMN16246544, study PRJNA631951) | gut metagenome | biome: gut microbiome; feature: rumen; material: DP-attached | host: Bos | place: Iran: Karaj | collected 2018-10
AGGGTGCTGTTGAAAATTCAATACATTTTATCTCTGGCAATAAGGATTCTTTATCGCGGGATATGGTATGCATTCTTGAACATGATGTTCAAGAATGCATCAACCAAGCCAATTTGAATCGACTTCGTCGATAGGGCTTGGCTGACTCCTGATTCATGTTCTCACGAAATCCGCAGCAGGTGCGGATTTCTGTAATTTCATTTAAGATGTTATACTCTATTGAACGAATTCTTTTGGAGGTAATCATGATAACACGAGACAATTACTCGGTGCAGTTTTAATGCTGACAGCAGGTTGTACCGAGGTTAATTGATGTAAGATGCTGTCACATACTGCACCGGACAAATTGGAGCAATAGGTAGTTATATTGGGTAAACATTTGAAAAGGAGCAGTTATGAATACAGATAGAATAGATAGATTGAAAAAAGAATGGATGGCAGAGGAAGAAATTGCGCATATTCACGGATGGGATTTCTCTCATATTCATGGAAGATATGAAGAGGAAGATGACCTTCCTTGGGATTACCGGCAGGTTATCGATGAAAGCCGTGTTGATAGCATGAAGTTACTTGATTTTGATACGGGCGGAGGAGAATTTCTTTTATCCATTGGACATCCGTTTGCTAATACAGCGGCTACAGAAGGATATCCACCAAATGTTGAGTTGTGCAAAAAGGAATTATTACCGCTTGGAATTGATTTTAAAGAATGTGACGATGCTTCAAAAATTCCTTTTGATGATAGCTCTTTTGACATAATACTAAATAGGCATGGTGATTTTGATTCTTCTGAAAACTTCAGGCTACTACGACCAAATGGATTATTTATTACAGAACAGGTTGGAAGTGAGAATGACAGGGATCTTGTAAAGATGGTGCTTCCTGATGTACCTGCGCCATTTCCTGAGCTTAAGTTATCTATTCAAAAAAGAAGGTTTGAAGAGTCCGGATTTGAGATTGTCAGAGCTGACGAGTCCTTTAGGCCTATAAGATTTTATGATGTCGGCGCATTTGTCTGGTTCGCGCATATCATTGAGTGGGAGTTTCCGGGGTTCTCGGTGGATAAATGTTTTGATAAACTTCTGGAAATGCAGAAAGAGATTGATAAGCGCAGATTCGTAGAGGGGACAATTCATAGATATCTTATTGTTGCGAAGAAAGTAGTATCATAAATTTTTCATATGAGACTTAGTTAAAAGTAGGAAGCGATATTCATCGCCTCCTACTTTTTCAATACATTTATATTTTATACTTATTCCGCATTTCACGAATCATATCATCTGCATCTCTAATATATCCTTGATCTGCATGATTCTTTGAATTTTCCAATTTTTTAAGTAGCTCATCTTCATTCATTGGCGTAATCAGATTGTTTTTATCCATTGTCATAAAGTTTATAGCACTTTCTATGCCCACATCTCCTGTAATTTTTATAACATATTATCACTATATAAGTTATATATCGATATTTTAATTTGATGCAAAGTATATAAAAGTATATAATGATACCAAAAGTATATAGAAGTATATAAGTATTCACAAAGTATATAAATGTATATAGGAGGAGCCGCATATGGAACGAAATCCTTTTGTTATAAATTTTGGAAAAGTACCCAGTCAATATATAAGCAGAGAGCTGATAATCGACGAGATTGTTCAGGAAATGACTGATGAAGATTCGCAGAATACTTGCTTCATGCTCACAGGAACCAGAGGAAGTGGTAAGACTGTAACCATGACTGCCATTGAGAAAAAGATTTCTGCGTCAGAGGACTGGATTGTAATAAGGCTTAACGCCGAGAGAAATATGCTCGAGAGCTTAGTAGGCAAGCTCTATGACAGCAGAGAATTCGTGACAAAATTTGTTGATGCAAATCTTAATCTTTCAAAGTTCGGAATTGGTCTTAATATCAAGACCAAATCTCCAGTTGCAGACATTGAATCCGCGCTTGAGATAATGCTTAAAGAAGTTCGAAAGAAGAAGAAAAAAGTTCTCGTAACTGTTGATGAAGTGTCAAACACCGCCTATATGAAAGAATTTGCGAGCAGCTTTCAGATTCTTATCCGAGAAGACCTGCCTATATTCCTACTGATGGCAGGTCTCTATGAGAACATCAGCAATTTGAAAAACGCAAAGAATCTCACTTTTTTATACAGAACACCGCAATATGAGATGGAGCCGCTCAACCTTACTTTAATTGCCGCGAAGTATTCAAAGGTATTCGGAATCGATAGAGAAAAAGCAATGGATATGGCGCTTATTACAAAGGGCTATCCCTTTGCTTATCAGGCCTTGGGTAAATACATCTGGGAAGAAAAAAATCATGAATTAACCGAATCTGTTCTTATAAAATTTGATGAAGCGCTCAGCTACTACGTTTATAAGAAGATGTGGTCCGAACTGTCCGAGAAGGATAAGTGGTTTATGTCTTTTATAGTGAAAAAAGATGTCATGCCTGTTTCCGAACTGCTTGAACTTACCAAGCAGAAGAAAAACGAATTTTCGCAGTACAGAGAAAGACTTAGGGACAAAGGACTTATCGATGTTTCAGGAAGAGGAATCATTAAACTTACTTTGCCCAGATTTGATGTGTTCGTAAAAAATGAATTGAGATAATTTTTTCCGGAGGATAACTATGATAAGACTCGTTGAACTCAAAGATAAAGAATCATGGTACTCCCTCGATAAGCATCTACCTGAAGCGGTATTTGATGAAAAGGTAGCATGCAAGCAGGGGTATGTTTATGTTGAAGATGAAAAGGTTATCGGTGTGCTTAGATATAACCTTTTCTGGGACAATACGCCGTTTTGCACAATGCTCTTTATTGATTCTACTTATCGCAGTAAAGGCTACGGAAAGCAGATGATTGAATACTGGGAACAGGATATGAAATCACAAGGCTACGGAATGATCATGACATCTACGCAGGTCGATGAGGATGCACAACATTTTTATCGCAAGCTTGGTTACAAGGATTGTGGCGGATTTATCGTAGATATTCCGGGTTATGAACAGCCTATGGAAATGATCATGATAAAGAAAATATAGATGCAATATGACTTACAATAAGTAGGAGCAAATAAACATGCTTTATATTGGCAAAGAATTACCCAAAATGGATATTGATGAAAATGAGTATAAACCTTTTATTCGGCGTGAAGGGTTCCGCAGAAATTATATGTGGTTTGCATATGGATTGATGTTTTTACTATTCATAACGGCTTTATCACTGGGAAGGCTACGTGCAGGACACTTCATGATCAGATTAGTTCTTTTTGCAATAACATATATGGTACATGAATTGCTACATATTGTGACTGTTTTTCGAAAAGGCGATATTTACTTAAATCGCTCCGGTATATATTTGTGGTTAACGCCGGATTTTATTTTATCCAAGCGAGAATTCTGGATTTTCATGACTTTACCGTTTCTTGCGCTTACTTGCCTTGTGGGTTTGAGCTCTTATCTGTTTTCTGAACACGTTGGCATGTATCTTAAGTATATTGCATGGATCAATTCAATAATTGCCGGCTCTGATATTATAAATTCAGCACTTATTATGATGATGCCTCGAAATTCATTTTTTTATCGAGGATACTATAAGAATTATTAACATAATCGATTTTACAAGGAGACTCACTTTGATTGGAGAAATTGTAAAAGTTACAGTCGATCGCCCACTTGGTAGCTACCATCCCAAACATAAAGATATGTACTATCCCATCAATTATGGATACCTTGAAAATATAATTGCCCCTGACGGTGAGGAACAAGACGCATACATACTAGGCGTGGAGACTCCTGTTAAAGAATTTACCGGTAAAGTTATTGCTATTATCCATCGAAAAAACGATGTTGAAGAAAAATGGGTAGTAGCTCCACCTGAGATGAGCTTCACAAAAGAGCAAATATGGGAGAAAGTCCTGTTTACAGAAAAATATTATGATTCTGAGATAATAATGTAATTTATTTCTGCTTCCTCTCAGATGCTATCTTCTTTGCCCTTTCCAGTACATCTTTATAAAGATAAATCCATGAAAATGAGATATGTAGGTGGATTTTATGGAAGTGAAATAGCCCATGAGGAAGCTACAAAAATCATTGTAAGTGGCCAAGGAGATTATCTCATTATTGCCGGAGAAGAAGGAACCATAATAGGCTACAGAGTTGAGAGTAAGAGCAAAGCACTTATCGAGATTGACCTGTCTTGGGGATATCTGTACCCTGCTCTATTCAAGCTAGTTATGGATGATATTGATATGAGAAAAAACACAACGTAATAAATGCTACTTTTTATGGTGCCTGCCCTACGAAGGTAATCACTTTTGTGGATAAGTGGCTTATTACAGAGTCTCTGGGAATATCATATTCCTGGGGACTTATTGTTTTCTTTATAGTATTCCATCCTGCAAAAGCATCATCGATGTACGCTTGCATAAGCTTGGTAGGAAGATTTACCTCAAATTGCGGCTCTATGACTTCCTCTGTATTCATGTTGTATTCCGTAACTTCTGAATTAATTACCAGACAAACAATTCCCTGACTTTTTATTCCCGCTTTTATTTCCAGTAATTTATCCAAAAAACTTTTCCGGCTATCTACATGTTCCAATGCAGATACAGCTAGAATAAGATCATAAGTATTTTTAGGAATACTAAACTGTTCAATCGTGCAGACCATACCGTTGATATTTTCTTCAACATCATGAATACATGCGTTGTTTTTTAGCTTTTCAATAGCTATATCAAGAATATCTACACAGTCAACTAAACATCCTTTATCTTTGAACTGTTCAGCTAGATAAATACTATTCCTTCCTATCCCGCATCCAAGATCAAGTACACGTATGCAACCATGATCAGAAAGGAGCGGCACGATATCTTTTACCGTTTTAATTGGCTTTTTAAGCCAGCTATCTGTATTGTATAACTCTTCATCATTGTATATTTTTGTATGAGATATCTTTTCACTTTTTCGTATTTTATCTATTCTTGAATTCATGCCTGCTCGTTCCGATTATTATTTTGTTCATTTATCTTGAGATTTCTTTTCTCGTAGCTTTGCAAGTATAGAATCTTTATCTCGAGCTACTGATAAATTTCCGGCAATATCATTTACATTTTCTTCATTCATTACCCCCGGATACTCCTGTTGGAATACAATTAAATCTTTTTTGGTTTCTTTTTCATCTCTACAAACCTTATCATATAAAGTTTGCAAATCATTGTTTTCAAATATATCAGCAATAAATGTACGTGACTGTTCCGAAATATTTTCCCATGAGTCATATAATTCTTCTGTTGCCTTTTTTACTGAATCTAAAGTAATTGGATTACCTAATCTTTCATGCTCATAAAGTATACCAACAATATCTGACAAATCATTTTTATAAGGTCTTCCTGACATTAGTTTCATGGCAACAAGATATTCTGATGATATTGTTCTTATGGTTAGTACGTTAGAATATGTTTTATAGTATTTAGAAACTCTCATAAGTCTAGGTGTATATGAAGAAGTCTTCTGAAAATCATTATTTAGCCAACCAACAGGAAGATTATATTTATCTCTTACAATATTTAGTGCATCTTTCATTCCCGAAGCAGCTGATATAATTGCATCTATGTCTGTAGTCATATTTCTGAAACCATAATTTATCAGCACAGATGCACCTCCAATAAGTATCAACTCCGCAGGCATATTTTTACCGGCTATTTTTCTATATGTCTTTGCTAATTCTTTAAGATATTCATCAATATTATTTTTATTAAACTCAGCCCTTATATCAGATGACATTATCTATCTCACTTTCCACAATATTGTATTTCAGAAATTCTTCTATTGAATTTTTTTTTGCATTTTCAAGAATGTTCTCATCTTTACTGACAGAATACAACGCAAGAATTCCTTTTGGATAAACTATATCTTTCAATTTTTGCTTTCTTATTTCATCATAGATATCACATAACGGGATATCATTTTGCTTACAAAGATAATCTGTCATCGCAAGCAAATAAAAGCTTTCCGGATACCATTCTTTTTTGTAATAGTAACTAATTCGATCCTGTTCCAATATTTCAAGAATAAAATCTATGGCGCCAAGCTCTTTTACCCTGTGGCAGGTATTACTTTTGAAATTCTCAAAACTTGGACGAGGTTCCATTTCATCCTCAACCAAATCTTCCATAGTTACATCTAATGATTTTGATATCTTAAACACAATCTCGACACTGCATTTTATTATCTGTGTCTTATTGTTGCAGATATCATTTAACGTCGAATAAGGAATCCCAGTCTCTTTAGATAATCTATATATAGATTTATTTTTCTCTTCTAACAATTCTTTTATTCTCATTATTATCATCTCCTGTCACCATTATTATACCGTTGTACCGTTATAGTATCAACACAAAAAAATCCGAGACTTTTACATCCCGGATTTTTCCAAATATATATTCATCCCAAATTTCTGATAAGATTAACCATCTCAATAGCGCCCTGGCCACATTCAAAGCCCTTATTTCCTGCCTTTGTGCCGGCTCTCTCGATTGCCTGCTCTATAGTGTCTGTTGTGAGGACACCGAACATTACCGGAATGCCGCTGTTTAAGCTAACCTGCGCAACTCCCTTTGAAACTTCCGCGCAAACATAGTCATAGTGCGATGTCGATCCTCTGATAACGGCGCCGAGGCAGATAACAGCGTCGTACTTGCCGCTCTTTGCCATCTTGTCAGCGATAAGAGGAATCTCAAATGCGCCGGGAACCCATGCAACTTCAATGTCATCATCATTTACGTTCTCTCTTTTAAGCGCATCTACGGCACCACCAAGAAGCTTAGACGTGATAAATTCGTTGAATCTTGCTACTACAATACCTACTTTAATCTTTTCCGATACCAGATTTCCTTCATAAACTCTCATATATTTTTCTCCTTATCAATATTTATGAATTTGTATTTAAATGTTGTCAGGGACTAAACTCTATCAATTGCAAAAACTATGTTAGCCCCTGAGTTCATTGTGGTCCCATTTATTAAAATCTCAATATAATCGCTATTTCCGAATCGGTCACACCTTCAGGATATGCCCCATTCTAATCTTTTTGGTCTGTAGATAGAACTTATCGAAAGGATTTGCCTCTATCTCTATCGAAACACGCTTTGTTATCTTCATGCCATAGTCTTCAAGCTGATATACCTTATCCGGATTATTGGTCAAAAGATTAAGCGACTTAATTCCAATATCTTTTAAAATCTGTGCTCCTGTGTAGTATTCACGCATATCTCCGGGGAATCCAAGCGCAAGGTTTGCATCAAGAGTATCTGCTCCCTCATCCTGCAATTTGTAGGCTTTGAGCTTATTTACAAGCCCGATTCCGCGTCCTTCCTGACGCATGTACAAAAGAACTCCGCGTCCCTCTTCAGCGATCATCTTCATCGCCTTATCAAGCTGCTGTCCGCAGTCACAGCGCATCGAACCAAAGACATCCCCCGTAAGGCACTCGGAATGTACTCTGCAAAGAACATCTTCTCCGTCTGAGATATCTCCCATAACAAGCGCCACGTGATGCTCACCGTTTATCTTGTTAATGTAGCAATGAGCCATGAATTTTCCGTATTTAGTCGGCATGTTTGCGATTGAAACGCACTCTACAAGATTATCGTAAATCTTTCTGTACTCGGCGATATCAGCAACTGTTATATACGTAAGGTCATGCTCTTTTGCAAACTCCTTAAGATCGCCCTCGCGCATCATTGAGCCGTCATCCTTCATAATCTCGCAGCACAGTCCGCATTCCTTAAGCCCTGCGAGTTTAAGAAGATCCACGGTTGCTTCCGTATGCCCCTGTCTTTCTATAACACCACCACTTTTGGCAACAAGGGGAAAAAGATGTCCCGGCCTTCTTAAATCATACGGATCACAATCATCAGATGCACACATTCTTGCCGTCAAAGCTCTTTCATCTGCCGATATTCCCGTAGTTGTATCCTTGTGATCTATGGAAACGGTAAATGCCGTCTCATGGTTATCCGTGTTGTTATTGACCATAGGATTAAGACAGAGCCTATTTGCGATTTCTTCGCTTATCGGCATGCAGATAAGCCCGCGTCCGTACTTTGCCATGAAGTTTACGACTTCACCCGTTACATTTTCGGAAGCGCAAATAAGATCCCCTTCATTTTCTCTTTTCTCATCATCGGCAACTACGATGACTTTTCCTTCTCTTAAGTCGGAAAGTGCTTTCTCTAAAAGCTTCTTGTCCATTCTTATAACCTCCTCTTAATAAAACCCATTCTGTAAAAGAAATTCTTTTGTGATTCTTCCGTTATCCTTATTTGTGTCGCAAAATTTTTTTATGTACTTTCCTATGATGTCTGTTTCAAGATTTACTTCATCTCCAACCTTTTTCGCGCCTAAAATGGTTTCCTTTAAAGTGTGCGGAATTATGGAAACGCTGAATGATGAAGTGCTAAGCCCGGCAACCGTAAGGCTTATCCCGTCTATTGCTATCGAGCCTTTTTCTACAATTCCTTCAAGGATTTTTTCTGAAGTTGTTATCTCAAACCACACCGCATTGCCGTCATTTTTTATTGATGCTATTTTACCGGTTCCGTCTATGTGTCCCGAGACCATATGCCCGCCAAATCTGCCGCAGGCGCTCATGGCTCTTTCAAGATTTACGGGACTTCCTGTTCTGATTTTCATAAGGCTCGATCTTGAAAAGGTTTCATTCATAACATCGCAGGTAAAAGAGCTGTCGGTATAAGTTACAACCGTAAGGCAGATGCCGTTTACCGCGATACTGTCACCGATATTTACATCTTCCAAAACTTTTTTACATGATATGCACAGGGTGCTTTCCTTAGAGCCTTTAGATATACTCTTGACTGTCCCCATTTCCTCAATTATTCCGGTAAACATTTATACTTAACCTCGCTTTCTATAAGCAGATCATCTCCGATTCGGGAGATATCGGTGACATTAAGTTCTATAGCTTCATCCGGCTCATCTATTAAAATGCCTGTTACAGGACTTTTTCCCATTCCTCCAAATATCTTTGGCGCCATATATGTATGCACTTCATCAACTATGTGTGCTCTAAGCGCGCTGTTATTAAGTGTTCCGCCGCCTTCAAGAAGTATTCCGTCAATTCCGAGTTCTCCAATCTTTTCCATCAGGATTTTTAAATCTATTCCCTCAGAGTTTCTCGGAACATTTACTATCTTGCAGCCTTTTTGTTCATATTGGGAAAGTTTCTCTTTATCTTCTGAAGCGGTAGCTATTATTGTCTTATTTGTATCTGCTGTCCGGACAACCTTTGAATCAAGCGGTGTCCGAAGGTTCGTGTCGCAAATTATCCTGATCGGATCTCTGTGCGGCGTATCAAGGCGGCAATTTAGCATCGGATCGTCGGCAATTACCGTAGAAACGCCGACCATTATTCCCATAAGTCTGTTTCTCAAGACATGCACTTCTTTTCTTGATTCTTCGCAGGTTATCCACTTTGACTTTCCTGTATCAGTCGCAATCTTTCCATCCGCTGTCATAGCGTATTTCATTATTACGTAAGGGCGCTTTTTCAAAATATATTTATTAAAGACTTTGTTTAATGCTGTGCACTCGTCTGCAAGAACTCCCGTTACAACTTCTATTCCGTGGTCACGAAGAATCTGTACGCCTTTTCCCGCAACCAGTGGATTTACATCAAGCACCCCCACAACAACTCTCTTTATCCCGCTTTCTATTATTGCCTCGGTACAAGGCGGTGTCTTACCGTGATGACAACATGGCTCCAAAGTGACGTATATGGTCGCTCCTTCAGGAGACTCACTGCAGTTCTTAAGTGCGTTTCTCTCTGCGTGAAGTTCTCCGAATTTCTCGTGATATCCTTCACCTATAATTTTGCCATCCTTTACTATGACAGCTCCTACAAGCGGATTTGGATTGACAAAGCCTGTACCTTTTTTGGCAAGTTCAATAGCTCTTTTCATGTATATTTCATCATTCATTTGTTGACCTCTGTTGTGGTATATGTACTAAAACTTCTAAGTGCTCTGGAACAAAGAGTTGCAAAGCAACTCTTTGCGCGCCGATGCGCGCAAGCTTTAGCTTGCATAATACTTCTGCGCATCGGTCGCATCCATAGCGGAGCGTTTTTTTGATAGGAATTTCCTATCAAAATGAGCCCTGAACCAAAAATGTTCAGGGCTTAAAATAAACTACTGCTGTATGGGATATGTACTAAATTCGAAAAAAACTCATTAAGTACATCCCCATGGCTCGCACTAAGCTCGTTAATACCTCGCTAAGTGCTCTGCTCAAAAAAACACCCTGAACATATAACTTGTTCAGGGTGCTTATAAGCTTTTTATTCAACTGAGCTTTGCTTAATGATGTTCTGCTCTCGGCATAAATGCCTCGCCGGAACTAAGTTTGATCACAGAAATCAAAGATTTCTTATCTCACTTATCACTAAGTGCTCTGCATACTTCTTCCATCCAGACTATACTGTCGGCATCGGAATCACACCGATTCTGCCTTGCGGCTCGTGGGCTATAACCACCGGTAGGGAATCACACCCTGCCCTGAAGCTCTTATTAAATTACTGCTATTGTAAGCAGGTTATAACGTCTTGTCAACAATTAAATATTCAAAAGCTTAGCATACTCAGTAAGAGCGCCTTCTGTCTCATGTGCAAGAACTCTCTTTGCAAGTACCTTACCAAGCTGAACACCTTCCTGATCGAAGCTGTTAATGTTCCATACAAATCCCTGGAACATAACTTTGTTCTCAAAGTGAGCAAGAAGTGCTCCGAGAGACTTAGGATTGAGCTCATCACCTACGATGATGCTTGAAGGACGTCCGCCCTTGAAGTTCTTATTGAGGTTATCATCTTTTTTACCACATGCAAATGCAACGATCTGAGCTGCCACGTTTGCACAGAGTTTCTGCTGGCTTGTGCTTCCCTGAATATCAACATCATTCTGAAGCTGGCTGTTCTTAAAGCCGATGAACTGAAGAGGAATGATGTCTGTTCCCTGGTGAAGGAGCTGGTAGAATGAGTGCTGTCCGTTTGTTCCGGGTTCACCGAAGATGATAGGGCCTGTTACATAGTTAATAGGCTCACCGAAACGGTTTACGCTCTTTCCGTTTGACTCCATGTCAAGCTGCTGAAGATGAGCGGGGAAACGGCTAAGTCCCTGTGAGTAAGGAAGAACCGCTGTGCTTGAGTAACCAAGTACGTTGCGCTCATAAACTCCGATAAGTGCATCGAGCATTGCAGGGTTTTTCTTAAGGTCTGCATTTGCTGAAAGCTTGTCTTCTTCTGCAGCGCCGTCAAGGAACTGTGCGAATACGTCAGGTCCGAAAGCAAGTGAGAGCACTGCTCCGCCAACGCCTGATGTTGAAGAGTAACGTCCGCCGATGAAGTCATCCATGAAGAATGCTTCAAGGTAGTTCTCGCTCTTTGCAAGAGGAGATGTCTCTGATGTAACTGCGATCATGTGCTTAGACTGATCAAGTCCTGCCTTCTTAAGCGCATCTGTAACGAATGATTCGTTTGTAAGTGTCTCAAGTGTTGTTCCTGACTTTGAAACCAGGATAAATATTGAATGAGCAACATCAATGCTGTTAAGTACGGCAGATGCATCATCAGGATCTACGTTACTGATGAATTTTGCTTCCATCTTGAAGTTACCTGTTCTGTGTGCCCAGTTCTCAAGTGCAAGATACATAGCACGAGGACCGAGATCACTTCCGCCGATACCGATCTGTACAACAGTTGTGAATTTCTCGCCCTTTGCGTTCGTGATCTCACCTGAGTGAACTTTATTTGCAAAATCTGCGATTCTCTTCTGTTCTTTTACATAAAATTCTCTTTTATCAACTCCGTCAGCTTCTACCTTGTTTCCAAGCTGTCCCCTTGTAAGCTGGTGGAGAACCATTCTCTTTTCCCCGGTGTTAATAACTTCACCGTTATAAAGCGCCTCAAACTTCTCGATAAGCTGTGTCTCTTTTGCAAGCGCATCAAGAGCATTGATAATCTCATCATCAACTTCCTTAGCTGCGTAGTTGTATGAAAGACCGGCCGCCATAGGTACTGAGTACTCTTTTACTCTCTTTGCTCCGCTCTCTCCTGACATAGCTTCAACTAAATTTACGTGTTTGATACCTTCAAGATCGTTATAGGATTTAATTGTATCAAGATTGTTCCAACTAACCATTATAAAATCCTCCTGTTTGGCGCATGAATTAGGTTTCGCCATTCGTCTAAAGTTTATCAAAGATGTTTTTTCTAATCAAGACGATTGCAGAAAAAAATGACTTGGATCATGAGCGATTTTCTCATAAATCCAAGTCATTTTATGTTTTAATTTATAAGCTGTCAAAAAAAGCTGATTAAATCTGCAATTTCTTAGAGCTCTGCGATTATCTCCATTACGATAGCTGCGCAGTCTTTTGCTGCCTTTGCTTCAAATGTGGGATAATCAACTTCTGCGCCTCCGTCTGCCTTATCAGAAATTGCTCTGATGATAAGGAACGGAGTGTTGTTAAGGTAGCTTGCCTGTGCGATTGCTGCGCCTTCCATCTCTGTGCAAAGTCCGCCGTGCTCTTTGATTATGGCGTCCTTAACTTCGGCGCTACTGATAAACTGATCGCCGCTGCAAACTCTTCCTTCGAAAACTCCGATATCGGGAGCTGCCTTTTTAATCGATGCCTTTGCCTTTTCTCTGAGCGCTTTGTCTGCTTCGAATGTAGCTGCGCCGATCTGGGGAATCTCACCCTTCTTGTAGCCGAATACTGTGACATCAACGTCGTGATAGCAAGCATCTGTTGAAAGAACTATATCTCCGATATTTATATCTGCATTAAGCGATCCTGCGATTCCTGTGTTGATCACGTGTGTTACACCAAACAGATCGATAAGGATCTGCACACAGATTCCTGCGTTTACTTTGCCGATTCCGCTTCTTACTACAACAACTTCTGTGTTTCCGATTGTTCCTTCATAAAACTCCATGGAAGCTTTCTTTACGGTGTTTTTTACTGTCATGTTGCTCTTTAAGGTTGCAACTTCAACCTCCATGGCACCAATAATTCCTATTTTCATATATTTGTTCTCTTTCTGTCTTAATTATTCGGGATAAACAAGGTGCTTATCCGTGATGTTATAAAGTGTGTTATCAAGATATCTCTTTGCAAGGAAGTTTGCCATTCCAAGATTCATATCAAGATAATTTCCGCAGTCTCTGGGGCTTGCTCCTGGAACTTCTCCCTTGAAGTCACGGATAAACTCATACATTTTTGTAATGAGCGGAACGATTTCTTTTGACTCCAAATCTCCTGCAAGAATAATATAAAAACCTGTTCTGCATCCCATAGGTCCAAAGTATATTGTCTTATCTTTGTACTCCGGATCGTTTCTTAAAAATGTTGCTCCCAGATGCTCCATTGTATGAATCTCTGCTGTGTTCATAACAGGCTCTTTATTGGGTGCCGTCATTCTAAGATCAAATGTTGTTAATGTCTCCTGCCCAACCTTGTCTTTTCTTGAAACATAGATTCCCGGTTCAAGATCAAGGTGATTGACTGTAAAACTAGCTATTTTCTCCATTATTTCTCTCCTCACTCCCATTGTGGTTCTGAAAATATCTCGTATGACAATGCAAGATACTTCTCTATATTATCATAGTCTCGATTCGCTATCGCTGTGTACAACGTATCGACCAGGAAAAGCTGTGCAAATCTCGAGCTTGTTATTCCGCTCTTTTTATCAATCTCAGGTGAGGTTGCAAAAAGAACATAGTCGCATCTGGTTGTAAGTGCATTGTTACCAAGCTTTGTTATGGCAACAGTTGTCGCACCCGCGTCCTTTGCGGCTGTGAAAAGCTGCATGATCTGCTTGTTTCTGGCATTGTCACTAAAAAATATGGCAACATCCGCCGGTCCTATCTGTGAAACGGTCATCAGGCTAAGGTGCTGATCCTGATTAAATACTACATTATAATGGATTCTGAGTAATTTGCAATAAAGATCGTATGCGGCTAGTCCTGCCGTACCTACGCCGAATATCTGTATCTGCTTGGCGTTTATTATCTTATCAACAGCATCGTTAAATGTGCCCGCGTCAAACAATCTGTACGTAGTCTGTACAGCCTGTACGCTTGTTGCACAAATGTTATCTGCAATAGATTGCAGTGATGTGTACTCATTGACATCCTTAAATGAAATCTTAGGCCCTTTATCAGCTACCGTAAGCGACGAATTTGCTTCCGTGTAGTAAGCATTCTTAAGGTCTTTGAGACCGTCATAGCCTATAGCCTGTGCAAAACGTGTCCATGCAGCCTGTGTGGTGCCAGACAAACGCGCCAAATCTTTGATAGGATACTGGAAAAGATCATCCTTCCTCTCGAGAATATAATCCGCAACTTTCTTTTCAGATGAAGGAAGCGCGTTATAACAACTTTTTATTCTCTCGCTTACAATATTCATACAGAATGCCTCCATTTATACTTGCACCCTTTAAGTATAACGTAATTGAGGTTATATTGAAATAATTTTTCACAAACTCAATCGTTTTTTCCTTTTTCCAGAAACTCTGAAAGCTGGTCTATCGGAATGGGTTTTGAATATTTATAACCTTGCAGATATTTTGCATACATTTCTTTACATCTGTTCTGATCCGTTTCATCCTCAATACCTTCATACAACACATCATATTCCATATCATTAAACATGTGCGCCATGTGAGTTACCATTTTCTTTGACTTATTATCTGTTCCGCTTGCGATAACAAGTGAACGGTCAAATTTGATTATGTCAAAGGGAAGTTCCATTATTCTTTCCATGTTGGAATAACCTGTTCCAAAATCATCGAGATAGAATGTTATTCCACTCTTTCTAAGCTCAAAGAGTTTTTCTTTAAGTTCCATAAAGTCTTTTTCATTCTGACTTTCAGTAATCTCGATTGCTATCTTTTCAAACGGAATTCGGGCATCTTTGACTATTCTTGTTATGTTTTCACAAAAATTTTTTTCCTTTATGTCTGTCATAGAGAAATTCACTGATATTCTCTTGATCATGTATCCGTCATCCAATAATCTTCTTATCTCATTGCAGGTTTTTGAAAAGATAATAAGGCTGAGCATGTGGATAAAATTGTGTTTCTCAGCTATAGGTATGAACCTGTCCGGAAATACCATTCCGATCTTCTCAAGCCTTAGTCTCATAAGTGCCTCTGCAGTATCGAATTTTCCTGTTTCAATGTTATATACAGGTTGGCAATATACAAGAACTCTGGGGTCTCTTAGATCCTTTCTTCTGTTTATGTCCGCAAGCTGCTCAACTATATATTTGTGACTCTTGTATTTACCGATATCCTCCTCATTGACTTGATGTATTTCATTTGAAAGCATTCTGTTTTCCACATAATCAATGATTCCGATATAGTCTTCGGCATTTTCTATCTCATCCGTAGTCTGCAAAATTACCATCTTGTATTCCAATTTATAAATTAAATACTGTTCTGTTAAAGTAGTTCTGACTTTATCAATTTTCTGTAAGCAATCAGGATTTGAGGCCATTCGCACAGAAAGTACCATCTTTCCCTCTGAAATCTGGAACAGTTTGGCACCTTTATATGTGTACGTAGCCACTTCCCTTATCTTGTCGGTCAGTTCTTTAGGATACCTGCGACTTTTCCTATCATTCACTTCCAGATGCAGGAAATAGATAAGCAGTTTTTCTTTTTTCTTTGTTGCATTTTCTATGTTCTCAATAAATGAATCCGCGTGAAGAGAACCCGTATCCAGATTATATGGATTCGAGTGCATAAGATACATTATGGATATTGCAGGAAATAATAAAGCTGAAATAGTAAATGATTTCTGATTGTGTCTCTCCTGAATCAAGGTGACAACAAAAGACATTATGATAGTAGCATAAAGAGCCGTAACAATGGGTCTGTACATATGCTTCCCGTATACTATAAGTAGCAGCAATATAAGTGCAGCAAAAATCATATAGCCACTTGAAGCAATATACTGTCCCCGTTGAATATTCTCATTATCGATGATGTTGAATCCAAATCCGAATATCATCCCGAGCAGATCGACGGATGCAGTAAAAGTAAAGACTCCGACAGCAATAAAATCGATTATCCTGCCTATCGAGTCTGAAAGTTTCATTTGATTTTTTGTATAAATGAGATATAGCGCAAGAGCAAGCAGAACTGAAAAATGCGTGATATATTTTGTTAGATATATGATAAATCTCGGACTTTCATCAAGTTTAACGATACTCTGGCGAAAATAAAGGTTGGAAACTGCTGCGATGAATGTACACAGCAGTATCACTTTGTACATCTTAAACTCAATACTCTGTCTGATATAAGTTACGCGAATAAGAATTGCCAGAACGACCACTACCGCCATGACAATAATATCGCCTACCGGACTGTATCCATTAACATAAGATGTAATATCGATCATTTTCGCACCTCAAACTCGAAAATACTCTACCATATAATGATAACCCTTATGATGTAAATACAAATAAAGTCCCTATTAAGATTTGATAAAAAATTTCAGCTATTGAATTTTTAATTCATTGTCTATAAGACCGACTATAGTGTCAGTCGCACTGTGAAGATTACTATTCCTCATATTTTCTATATATTTCTCACGGTTCTCGTAAAGATCTTCTATTGATTCAACAAGTATATCTTCATCGAGGTCGTCATTGTCAATAACAAGTGAGAATCCCTGCTGCTCAAATGACCTTGCGTTTAGCATCTGGTCACCTCTGCTTGATTTGGTTGAAAGAGGTATCAGTATATTGGGCTTTTTGAGCGCAAGAAGCTCGCAGATTGAGTTTGCACCGGCTCTTGATACAACAATATCTGCCATTGCAAAAATATCTTTAAGCTCATTTTTTACGTATTCAAACTGCTTGTATCCGGGAAGAGTGAGCTTTAGATTGTCCATCTTCTCTTTTCCGCAGATATGAACAATATTGAAGTTCGGTAATAATCTTGGAAGAGCGTATCTTACAGTCTCATTTACGGACTGTGCTCCCAGACTTCCGCCGATTACCATAAGTACAGGCTTGTCATCTTCAAAGCCGCAGATTTTTCTTCCTTCTTCAGCATTTCCCATACTGAGTTCTTCTCTTATGGGTGTTCCTGTAAGAACTGCTTTCTCCGCAGGAAGAAGTCTCATTGTTTCAGGAAAATTACAACAGATTCTGTTGGCACCTGCGATACTGAGTTTATTTGCAAGTCCCGGTGTCATATCAGATTCATGTACAATATATGGAATCTTAAGCGCGCCTGCAGCTCTTACTACCGGCACACTTACAAAGCCTCCCTTAGAAAAAACTATGTCAGGCTTTATCTTTTTCAATATTTTCTTTGCTTCTGCAAATCCTTTTAACACTCTGAAGGGATCGGTAAAGTTTTTCGGATCGAAATATCTTCTCAGTTTTCCTGTTGCTATTCCGAAATAAGGTACGTTATAGTCCTCAATTAATTTCTTTTCTATTCCGTTATATGAACCAATATAATAGATATCATATCCGGCTTTTCTAAGTGCAGGGATCAGCGCAATATTTGGAGTTACATGTCCGGCGCTTCCTCCACCTGTAAGTACGATTTTTTTTGTAACAGAATCACTCACGATTATTCCTTCTTCCGTAAAAAAATTCTTAACTATGTGCAGATAGTATACCATCTTTTTTGCAAATAAACTATATATTTATTCTGTCATTTCATATACAAAACGGTCATCTTTTTCATATGCCGGCATTTTTTCTTTAACTATCTTGTCAGACATCGTTTTGACTTCATTAAGCTTTTCCTTGTAATTGCTGAGTGTTAGCTCGTTCTGCCCCTGTATTATCTTTTCGATCATATACTTATTTATGTCCTGAGAAAAATGTATCGAATCCATATAGTTATTAAGGTCTGTAACTATCTCTTCTTCTCCCTGAAAACAGAACACTCTGGCGTTGTCATACTTAAGAAGTTCCTCTGTCATCATTATCTCGCTCTGAATAAAGGCATCTCTTTCACCGGTCCTTACCGCACCGTCCCACCATAGCATTGAATATGCAGGGTAAAAGAAAATAAACTTGGTATCGGGGTGCTCTCTTACTTCTTTTGTAAGAAGCTTTATATTTTCCTGCACTTTATCTTTATGTACATCTTTATCCAGCATCGGGATTATATCTTTCTTTCGAAAATAGATTGAAAGCGTCTGATCTTCTCCGAATGTTTTCCACTTAGCCCAGTTGTATGAAAGTCCTTCGTCATAATCTCCGATAAATGAGTTTGCGATCTGATAAGGAATTTTTTCAAACAGTACATCCTTGTTAAACAAATAGTTCACGTCATTTATTGGATTCTTATCATAAAGATACATGGGACATCCCGCTGCTTCGAAGGTTGTCTGTGCATCAGCGACAAGTGACGACGGATCAATGTTATAAAAGACATATTCAAGGTCGTGCTTCTCATAGGCAACATCAAGAAGATAGCACAGGTCAGCCGTCGCACCGTAAGACCTTATCGCCTTTATAGATTTAACGCCGTAGGCATCGTCATACCAGGCATTGTTGTTGTTCTCCATAACCGAAGATCCTACCAAAAGCGCGTTGTAATCGAAGTTTCTGAGTGTTCCGACACACTGATATTCCTTGTCATTTAGCACTGCCTTAAGTCCGCACCACGGCTTGTGATAATGATAGAACGGGTCAAATAATATAACTGTCCCCGCGATAAGCACAGCTACCACAAGAATCGATATCAGGAATCTCTTTATGAACTTTTTTGAACTGTTTTCTTTTTCCATATTCTTCTAAAATTAAAACTGAAAATAAATAAACGTACTTACTGCCGACAATGATATAAAGGACCACAGGAAAAGAACCGTGATACCTATAAGTGTCTTTTTATCAAATGTTGTCGTTTCTATAATTTCTTCAGTGTTCTTTCTTGTGATGATGAATCCGCTTACTGCAAGATATGTCACCATGGTTATCATGTAGATCACGTTTTCATCTATTCCACCCATCTGGGATAAGAACTGTCTGAATACATAATTTTCTGCGATATCAAGATTTGCAGCGGTTCTTGTTAGGAATCCGGGCCAGGTAAAGAAGAACAATCTTCTAAACATCGCAAGAGCTTTTTCAACAGATTCCGATCTGAAGAATATAAGCGAAGCTACAAATGCTATAAATGTCATGGCTCTTCCTAGTGCTTTTGGAATCACCAGCAGCGGCTCTTTTCTAAAGAGGAATTTTCCTTCTTTTTCGGTGCTAACGATTCCAAGATCATCCCATACTACGAGAAGTCCCTGCATGAGTCCCCAGCATACATACGTCCAGCCCGCACCATGCCACAATCCGCTAAGTATAAATACTATGAGGACATTGGCTATTGTGCGATATCTTCCTTTTCTGCTACCGCCCAGCGGAATGTAGACGTATTTAATGAAAAAGCGCGACAAAGTCATATGCCATCTCTGCCACAGTTCTTTTGCGGAAGCTGCCTTATAAGGCGAATTAAAGTTTGTGGGAAGTCTGTAGCCAAGCATCAGGCTGATGCCGTTTGCCATGTCACAGTATCCCGAAAAGTCAAAATAAATCTGGAAAGTATATGCAAGCATAACGGCTATTACAGTTAACGTATCAAGGTAATATGTCTGCTCAAAGCCGTAATTTACAATTTTGGACAATACATCTGCCAGAATAACTTTCTTTGAAAGTCCCAATACAAAAGATATTATTCCGGCTGAGAATTTCACAGAATCATATGTCCTTAGCGGCTTGTCTCTGAACTGATCTATCATCTCTTTGTGAAATGCGATCGGTCCCTGTATGAGCTTCGGGAAATAAGCGGTATAGAGGGTATATTCGACAAAGCTGTAATGCGGCGCTTCCCCGTTTGCTCTGTCAACAATATAAGATATCTGCCCAAAGGTAAAAAAGCTGATTCCTATGGGCATGATTATCTTATCAACTGTCAGTCCCGTTTTAAAAACCACGTTGAGATTGTCGGCGAAAAAGCCAAGATATTTAAAGTAGAATAGGAGTCCTAAATTAAATAGCACTCCTATTATCTTTATAAGCTTTTTATGAATATTACTGTCTGTGGTATTTCTTGAATCTATCTTTTTTAAAACCGCACTGAGTGCATAGTTCACTCCAATACTTACCGACAGGATAATCAGGAAATTAACACCAAAAGTATAGTAAAAATACAATGACATTATAATAAGTAATACGTCTGCCACCGTATATTTCTGCAGTCTGTTAAGTGCATGCCAACCAATCATCAGTACCGGAAGAAATACCAATATAAACGTAAATGAATTAAAACCCATTGATACTCTCCATTTATATATATCATAGAGAGTATATCATATTGTGAAAGAAATTTTTATAATTTCTGTTCAAACTTTGAGTCTTATGACATTCCAGCTTCTTGCAGGAAGTGTTGTCTTAAGTACGCCGTTATCGTTGACTGCAGCGCTTGTGTTATCTGAAAGTTTTACTTCATCAGGGTTGTTTTCTGTATTTCCGGCTTTAACATCTTTGTGTGTAAGAACGCTGTGAAATTCAACTTTATAATCGGAGAACTGTCTCAGATCACAGGTAAGTTCAAAATCATCCTCAAGGTTTTTATTTACGGCAAATATGGTAAGTACGCCGTTTTCCTCATCGCTTATTACTACGGAGTCAACATAAGGTGCATCCCCGTGTTTTGACTCATAAGTAGGCACTTTGACAATCGTATTAAGAACTTCGCCTCTTCCGTATCTGCTTGACTGCATGAAAGGATAGAAGATTGTTTGCTTAAACACGCCGTTATCTGTTGTTGTTATAGGGCTGAGTACATTTACAAGCTGTGCAAGGCATGCGATCTTTACTCTGTCTGCGTGTCTTAAAAGTGTTATCATCATTGATCCCACAAGAAGTGCATCTTCGAGGTTATAATCTTCTTCGAGCTGATGAGGATGCTCGGTCCATTTCTCAAGCTCTGCATCTTTTTTCTTTGAATGGTACCATACGTTCCACTCATCAAATGAGAGATTGATTGTCTTATCAGACCTCTTTGTTGCCTTTACGCAGTCACAGATACTTACAACGCTCTCTATAAATTTATCCATAGATACGTTGCTTGCAAGGAAGTTGGGTGTGTTGTCTTCTTCATTGTCATAATATGTATGAAGCGAGATGTAATCGACATTGTCATAGCTGTTCTCAAGAACAACTCTTTCCCACTCGCCGAATTTAGGCATTCCGATTCCCGATGATCCGCATACTACGCACTCAATCTCAGGATCGATCATCTTCATTAAGTGACCTGCGCGTCCTGCCTTAAGTCCGTATTCTTCAGGTGTCATGTGACCTATCTGCCATGGGCCGTCCATCTCATTTCCAAGACACCATAATTTTATCTTGTATGGATCCTTAACTCCGTGCTTTATTCTAAGGTCACTGTAATATGTGCCTTTCTCGATATTGCAGTATTCAACTACATTTTTGGCATCTTCGATTCCTCTTGTTCCGAGATTGATCGCATACATTGGCTCTGAACCGACTTTTTTGCACCAGTTCATGAATTCATCGAGTCCGAATCTGTTGCTCTCAACTACTCCCCATGCAGGCTCAAGTCTCGCAGGTCTTTCTTCGACAGGTCCTACGCTGTCTTCCCATCTGAACGCTGAGACAAAATTTCCTCCGGGATATCTTACGATGGGAACATCAATCTCTTTTACCAGCTCAATAACGTCCTTCCTAAATCCGTTTTCATCGGCAAATTTGTTGCCGGGCTGATAAATACCTTCGTACACCGCTCTTCCGAGGTGCTCAATAAAAGATCCGTAGATTCTTTTGTCCACTTTCCCTACGGTAAAACTTTTATCTATGCACAATGTTACTTTGTTTTCTTTTTTCATTTTACATTCTCCTAAAATAATTTATATTTATATAAATATAATATTCCATTCTTTGCAAAAAGAAAACCGAAAAATGCGTTTATCTGTAAAAAAAATGATAATATATATTGGAGAGGCTTAAATGATGATGCCCTTAAAACTTTACATGCGAGGTATTTTTAATGAGCAAAAAAAATTCAGTTCTTAAATTCGGCATTTTCTCTGCATTTCTTGGTGGAGCGTATGCTCTGACCAATTATATCTATAAGCTTACATCCGTTCCCGTTCAGCATACCGACGAAAGTCCCGATTATGACAAAGCTATTACGGCCGGAAGAATGTTTGTAAGAAATCATAAAGATAAACAGGATATGTATATCAACAGTATTGACCAGCTCAAGCTGCACGCTGCATACATACCTGCAAGCAGCAATTCACACAGATATGTTATCCTTGTTCATGGTATCAAAGATAATCACGAGTACAACGGTATCTATGCTCAGTATTATCTTTCACTTGACGTAAACTGCCTCCTTCCCGATCTTCGCGGATTTGGAAAGAGTGAGGGTAAATATGTCGGTTACGGCCTTGATGACAGGCTTGATCTCATGGAATGGATCTATTGGATAATAAAAAGAGATCCGGAGGCTTCTATTCTTCTTCATGGAATGTCAATGGGCGCCGCAACTGTACTTATGACAACAGGTGAGCATCTTCCTGAAAATGTAAAAGCCGCTATTTCAGACAGTGCTTATTCAAACTTAAGAAAGCAGTTTGCAAAAACATATAAGACTATGAAAGGATCGATACTTCCTGCTTCAGTTGTGGTCGCACTTGCAAGATTTATAATCTATCTTCGCTCAGGATTTGATATTAACGATGTAAGACCTATCGATGCCGTGTCAAAATCAAAGACTCCGACACTCTTTATACACGGTGATGAGGACGAAGTGATAGATCCGCAGATGTGCTCACGTCTTTACGAAGCGGCAAAGTGTGACAAGCAGTATTGCATGATCTTAGGCTCAGGACATATTCACGGAATCGTTACAGATCCTGTAAATTACTGGGGTAAGATAAGATCATTCTTATCAAAAACAGACTTTTAAATATTTAAATATATTAAAAGGGAAGCGCTGTAATTAGTGCTTCCCCTCTTGTTTATTATCATATTATTCCCAGAGACCTAAGTATAAACAACCAGAATGTCAGTGTAAATGAACAGGCAAATGTTGTCATCATAACTATGCTGCTACTGAGGACTCCTTCGTGTCCCATGTTTTTAGCCATGATATAACAGCTTACGGTTGTCGATGATCCAAGCATGATCAATATCGCAACGATCTGCTCACCCTTAAATCCCATATTTACCGCTATTGGCATGAATATTCCCACAAGAACAAACAGCTTTATAAAAGTTGCGATAAGTGCGGGTTTTATTTCATTGAGCGCCTTTTTTACTTCAAAAGATGCTCCCATAGAAATCAATCCAAGCGGTGTTGCAAGTCTTGCTATATTATCCGTGAAATTTACAAATAAAGTAGGTCTTGGGATTCTTAGAAGTGACCATATAAGGCCTATGATTATTCCGATTATGATCGGATTTTTGGCTATTCCTACGGCAGTTTTCTTTATAAGTTCGCTTCTGCCATTGTTTTCACTTTCTTTTTCTGCCGTAAATATCAGTATTATAACTGCAAAGATGTTGTACAGTGGAACGCTTCCAAGTATCATGAGAGGTCCCATTCCCGTACTTGCATCTCCGTAGATGTTATGAATAAATGCAAGTCCCAGTAAAGCAGCGCTGCTTCTGTATGCTCCTTGTATAAATTCTCCTCTTTTGCCTTTTTCTTTTACACAAAGTACAGAAAAAAGAGATATGACTCCGATACTTATTATCGTCGCCAAAAAACAGAACAATACAAATTTACCATTCCATGTTCCTCTAAAATCCTGATCTGCGAGATCTTCAAAAACCAACACGGGAAGTGCTATTTTGAAAACAAATTTATTCATCCAGGATGCGGTTTTTTCATCTATAAAACCTATCTTGTTCAGAATAAATCCAAATATCATTAAAAGAAAAACCGGAAATGTTGCATTTAAACTAAAGACTAAATTATTCATTTTTATTTCTCGTATATCTGTTTTTTATTTTAATATAATTCCTACAGGGCAATGATCGGAGCCAAGAGCTTCACTGTAGATTTTTGCATCTTCTATAGATGACATAAGAGATTTTGATACAACAAAGTAGTCAATACGCCACCCTGCATTTTTTTCCCTTGCATGGAATCTATATGACCACCATGAATATGCTCCCTCAAGGTCGGGATAAAAATATCTGAATGTATCCACAAGGTCTGCGGCAAGAACATTGTCAAACTTGGCTCTCTCTTCATCTGTAAATCCCGCATGTCCTCGGTTTGTCTTGGGATTCTTAAGGTCAATCTCTTTGTGAGCTACATTTAAGTCACCGCAATAGATAACAGGCTTTGTTTCTTCAAGTTTTTTGATATAATTAAGAAAATCATCTTCCCAAACCTGCCTATATTCAAGTCTTGAAAGATCTTCTTTCGCATTTGGTACATACACCGTTACGAGGTAATAATCATTATATTCGGCTGTAATGACTCTTCCTTCGTGGTCGTGCTCTTCAATACCAAGTCCATATGTTACGGAAATCGGCTTTTCTTTTGTGAAGATCGCTGTTCCCGAATATCCCTTCTTTTCCGCATAATTCCAGTATTCTTCATATCCGGGAAGATCCATCTTTATCTGTCCTTCCTGAAGCTTAGTTTCCTGAAGGCAGATTACATCAGGGTTCTCTTTATCCATAAATTCCTGAAAGCATCCTTTTGATACACATGCTCTAAGTCCATTAACATTCCATGATACAAGCTTTAATCCCATGTTAGAAATTTCCTTTTACTCTCTGCAGACTTTCGTCTGTTTCTTTTAACATCTCTCTTAGAGAAAGATTGTCTTCATAGCTGAATTCGCATACCGAATATTGCAGGTAGTTGATATATCTCTTCGATCTATCAAGAAGTGCTGCATTTTGAGATGACATTTCCTCACGGAAATTCTCAGCCATTCCTTCTTCCGAAGATACCGAGATAGCTGCAAATTCATCACCGCGGATTCTACCGTGTATGCAATCTTTAAACACAATATCCAGTATTTCTGCAACTTCTCTAACTGCCTGATCACCTTCATTGTGTCCGTATACATCGTTTATTTTCTTAAGAGAATCCATCCTGATATATGCAACAACCGCATATTTTCCGGCTTCAAAATTCTCTTTGAGATAGTCATAGGCTTTCGCAAAAAAGCCTCTTCTGTTTAGACCTCCCGTCAAATAATCCTGTCCTCCGATGTGATCAAGAACCGAATCATCCCTTGCAAGTTCTTCCTGAACCTCAAGAAGCTCTTTCTTGGTCTTTTCCATCTCTGTCTCAAGATATGAAACCCTTGAAGTTATCGTAACTATTCCTACAAGGCTGTCAAAATAATTATCAATAAGTATTCTCGGATTAAACTCGGTGATCATAAGTCCGAGCTGATACTGACCTACAAAGATATTGCTTGCAACAAGAACTTTTGGCGTTCCATTTTCAAAGACATTCAATATCCCATCTGTATCTATTTCCGTGTTATTGTCGGTTACTATTTCAGTTCCGTCTACAATTGCACTCTTAATCTTAATTTTATCGGGAAATTCCCATGGATGTTTGAAAGTATTTCTGATTTTCTTGTCATAAAGGAACAGTCCACAGTTTTTTACACCAAGCTCTGTATTTATCTGTCCCATTGACTTATATAGACCTTCATCTTCAAATTTCCGATTGAACAGTCTTGTTCCTATATCGGAAATTACAGAAAGAGCCTTTGCTTCAGACTCTTCAATGAATGAGAAAACACAGGAAGGTTCTTCATTTGAAAGCTTCCCTGTTTCCGCATATGACACTGCATCACAAATAGCCTGATATCCCTGCTGTTCGAGATATCCGTGATCAGACATTATTTTTTTTGAAGCAACATATCCTTCCTGCTCGGTAAGAGTCAGAAACGGAATCTCAAAAAAGCTCTTCAAAAGAGCTTCTTTTTTCAAAATGGCAACATTCTTTCCGATTCGCTCGATATCGATAACTACCGCATCAAATCCAAGTTTTGTTGCATATTTAAAAAGAGCCGTGTTCTGAAATTTGTACGGATGCTTTTCATCAACATCATCATTGTTTACAAGATATTTGCCCGGCATTATGACAAGGGTTATCCCCTTGTCAACTGCCGCTTTATTTGCACCTATACAGATTTTTTTTACTTCATTGTCCTCTAGTTCAGAGATTACAAGTCCGATTTTCATACTTCCCCCACACTCGAAATATATTAAACGTCTTCTTCGATTTCTCCGTCGTTTACTTCATCGATATTATCGAGTTCTTTATCTCCGTCAGAGATTTTTTCTCTAACTTTGGCAATTTTTGCTACTGTAACGCCCTTATCAAGATTTATCATCTTAACTCCGGATGTTACTCTTCCGTGGACAGTTATCTCATCCATACGAAGCTGAATTATGATTCCGGCATTTGTGATCATCATGATCTCATTATCTTCATTAACTGCCTTAACACCGACAACAGCTCCTGTCTTTTCGGTTATCTTGTAGCACTTAACACCTTTTCCGCCTCTGAACTGGTTATTGAATTCACTTAGAACTGTTCTCTTTCCATATCCTTTTTCAGAAACTATAAGGAGTGAGTCACCCTGAGTATTGAGCTGCATTCCGACGATCTCATCCGTATCGTCGAGAGTCATTCCTCTTACACCCATAGATGATCTTCCGGTTGCTCTTACATCTTCTTCATCGAAATGAATACACATTCCGTTCTTTGTTACAAGGAATACTTCAGCTCCCTTCTGAACACTCTTAACCTCTATAAGCTCATCATCATCTCTGAGATTGATTGCTGCAAGTCCTGTCTTTCTGACATTTATGAAATCAGTTATAGGAGTTTTCTTTACAGTACCTTTCTTTGTTACCATAAAGAGACTCTTACTTTCATCTTCAAAGCCTTTAACAGGAATCATTGCTGTGATTTTCTCTCCGGGAGCAAGCTGAAGGAGATTAACGATTGCCATTCCTCTTGAAGTTCTGGATGCCTCAGGAATCTGGTAAACCTTAAGTCTGTAGACTCTACCCGTATTTGTAAAGAACATTACATAGTTATGGGTAGTTGTCATAAGGATATCTTCCACAAAGTCATTGTCGATAGTGGTGATTCCTTTTATTCCTTTTCCGCCACGATTCTGTGATTTGAAGTTATCAATTGACATTCTCTTAATATATCCGAGATTTGTCATTGCAATTACTGTATTTACATTAGGGATCAGATCTTCCATATCGATATCGGAATCGTCATGTCCGATCTGTGACTTTCTGTCATCTCCGTATTTATCGGAAATCTCTGTTATTTCTTTTTTGATAACTCCGAGAAGTATCTTTCTGTCTGCAAGAATAGCTTTTAATTCCTCGATTTTCTTAAGGAGTTCAGCATGTTCCTGTTCAAGCTTGTCTCTCTCCAAACCTGTGAGAGTACGAAGTCTCATATCAACAATTGCCTGAGCCTGAACATCTGTAAGTCCAAAGCGGGCCATGAGTTGTTCCTTGGCAAGAGCAACTGTTTCACTGCCTCTTATGATCTTGATTACTTCATCGATGTTATCAAGGGCAATAAGCAATCCCTGTAAGATATGATCACGCTCTTCGGCTTTGTTAAGATCATACTTTGTTCTTCTTGTTACTACATCTTCCTGATGAGCGATGTAGTGTTTGAGCATCTCTGTGATGCTCATAACCTTAGGCTGGTTATTTACAAGTGCAAGCATGATGATTCCAAATGAATCCTGCATCTGTGTATGCTTATAAAGCTTATTAAGCATGATGTTAGGGTTAACGTCATTTCTAAGCTCAATTACAACACGCATACCTTCTCTGTCAGATTCATCTCGAAGCGCTGTAATTCCGTCGAGTTTTTTAAGTTTAACGAGCTCGGCGATCTTTGCAATCATATTTGCTTTATTTACAAGATAAGGAAGCTCTGTAACTACAATTCTGTTCTTACCGTTCTGCATAGGCTCGATATCTGTTACAGCTCTTACTATTACTTTTCCTCTACCAGTTCTGTATGCTTCCTCAGCTCCTCTTGTTCCAAGTATTATTCCACCGGTAGGGAAATCCGGAGCCTTGACGATTGAAAGGATTTCCTCAATATCTGTATCTCTGTCCTCAAGTACACGGTTATCAATCATCTTTACAACCGCTGCTATTATCTCTCTTAAGTTGTGAGGAGGAATGTTTGTTGCCATTCCTACAGCGATACCTGTTGTTCCGTTTACCAAAAGATTCGGATATCTACTTGGGAGAACTGAAGGCTCTTTTTCTGTATCATCGAAGTTTGGAACGAAATCTACGGTATCTTTACCGATATCCGCAGTCATCTCCATAGCGATCTTTGTAAGACGAGCCTCGGTATATCGCATAGCCGCAGCGCCGTCACCGTCAACAGATCCAAAGTTTCCGTGACCGTCAACAAGACAACATCTCATTGACCATGGCTGCGCCATATTAACGAGTGCTCCATAAATAGAACTGTCACCGTGAGGGTGATATTTACCCATTGTATCACCGACGATACGCGCACATTTACGATGCGGCTTGTCGGGACCGTTGTTAAGTTCAATCATAGAGTACAGAATTCTTCTCTGTACAGGCTTAAGACCGTCTCTAACATCAGGAAGCGCACGTGATGCGATTACGCTCATGGCATAATCTATGTAGTCTGCTTCCATTGTCTTTTGAAGGTCTACTTCTTTTATTCTGTCAGTAGTGACTTTATCAAATACATCTTCTGACAGTTCATTGTTGTTATTGTTATTATTATCAGCCATTTCTTTTCCTTTTTACGTTCTTTAAATATCCAGGTTCTTTACAAACTTTGCGTTCTTTTCAATAAACTCTCTTCTGGGTTCAACTTTATCACCCATAAGTGTTGTGAAAGTAACGTCTATATCCGATTCAGATTCTTCATCCATATTTACTCTAAGGAGAACTCTTCTCTCCGGATCCATTGTTGTCTCCCAAAGCTGCTCGGGATCCATCTCACCAAGACCCTTATAACGCTGAATCTTGTTATTCTGATCTCTTCCGACATCCATAAGAATCTTATTTAGCTCTTCATCACTGTATGCGTACCATACCTTCTTGTTCTTTTCAAGCTTATAAAGAGGCGGCTGAGCAAGATATACATGACCTTCTTTGATAAGCTCAGGCATAAATCTGTAAAGGAATGTAAGCATAAGTGTTGCAATATGCGCACCGTCTACATCGGCATCGGTCATAATAATGATCTTGTCATAACGAAGTTTGCTTATATCAAAGTCATCATGTATGCCTGTTCCAAACGCTGTGATCATTGACTTGATTTCTGCATTTCCGTATATTCTGTCAACTCTGGCTTTTTCTACGTTTAGAATCTTTCCTCTAAGAGGAAGTATAGCCTGTGTTGCTCTGCTTCGCGCAGTCTTAGCCGATCCGCCGGCGGAATCTCCCTCAACTATGAATATTTCACAGTTCTTAGGATCTTTATCCGAACAATCTGCAAGTTTTCCGGGAAGTCCCAATCCATCGATAGGAGACTTACGTCTTGTAAGATCTCTTGCTTTTCTTGCTGCATCTCTTGCTCTCTGTGCAAGGATTGCTTTTTCAAGAATCTGTTTTGCAACACTCGGATTCTGCTCAAGGAAATATGTAAGCTGCTCACCTACTATTCCGGCAACGGCTCCTCTTGCTTCAGAGTTACCAAGTTTCTGCTTGGTCTGACCTTCAAACTGAGGGTCCTCAATCTTTACACTTATGATAGCTGTAAGACCTTCTCTGATATCTTCACCTGTAAGATTGTCATCGTTATCTTTGAGCATCTTGTTTGCTCTTGCATAGTCATTGAAAGTCTTTGTAAGAGCTGCCTTAAATCCTTCAAGATGTGTACCACCTTCAGGTGTATTAATGTTATTTACGAATGTATAGATACTCTCTGTATATGAATCGTTATGCTGAAGAGAAACTTCAACCTGTACGTTGTTCTTATTTCCCTCAAAGTACATAATGTCTTCATAAAGAGCTGTTTTACTCTTGTTGAGATATTCAACAAATTCTTTTATACCACCTTCATAGTGAAATGTCTGAACTACCGGCTCTTCGCCTTCTTCAGTACGTAGATCTGTAAGAGAAATCTTAAGTCCCTTGGTAAGGAATGCCATTTCTCTAAGTCTCTGCTTCAAAACATTGTAGTCGTATATTGTTGTTTCTTTGAAGATAAGGGCATCAGGTTTAAAGTATACTCTTGTTCCCGAAACTCCCTCAGGTGCTTCGCCAACAACCTTAAGAGGATAGCATACTTTTCCTCTTTCATATCTCTGCTCATATACTTTTCCGTCTCTTGTAACCTGAACTTCAAGCCATTCAGAGAGCGCATTAACGACAGAAGCACCAACTCCGTGAAGTCCTCCTGATACCTTATATCCTCCACCGCCGAACTTTCCGCCTGCGTGAAGGATCGTAAATACAACCTCAACACCGGTAAGACCGGACTTGTGGTTTACATCAACAGGAATTCCTCTACCATTATCTTTTACAATAATAGTGTTATCTTCGTTAATTGTTACTTCGATATGATCACAAAATCCAGCAAGTGCTTCATCTACGGAATTATCCACAATCTCATAAACAAGATGGTGTAATCCTCGGCTTGCTGTAGTTCCGATATACATACCGGGCCTTTTTCTGACTGCTTCAAGTCCTTCCAAAATTTGAATTTGGTCAGCGCCATACTGTACTTCTTCGTTGCTCATGTTCTACTCCGTTTCTTAGTTTTCACTACTTACTGTTCCTTCGGTTACTTTGAACAGTTTATCTATTTCAAATCTGTTATTAACAAACTCATCAAGACCGGTACATGTTATTATCGTCTGAATATCTCCGATGGTATTTAAAAGATAATTCTGTCTGTTGCTGTCAAGCTCTGACAATACATCATCCAAAAGTAATACCGGATTTTCTTTTTTTGCTCTCTTAACTATCTCTATTTCTGAAAGTTTAAGCGACAAAGATGCTGTTCTTTGCTGGCCTTGTGAACCAAATTTCCTGATATCTATAGCATCTTCCGCGTTCAATTTTTTTATCATAAAAGAAAAATCATCTTTATGAGGTCCGACAGTTGTTTGTTTGGTATAAGTATCTTTTTTTCTTGCCTGCTTTAATCTGCTCTCAAATTCCTCAAGCTTCACGTTAGGTTCATAGAAAACCGACAGAGTTTCTTTTTCTCCCGTCAGCTTTTCGTGAATAGGTCTTATTATTTCATTAAGATCTTTGATGAATTTTTCTCTTGTCTTTATAATGACGGATCCGTATTCGAATAATTGCTTATCCTGAACGTCCAAAAGTACACTGTTTTCAGGATGTTCAAAAAGATCCTTTAGAATCTTATTTCTTTCGACAACCAATTTATTGTACTTAGAAAGATTATTAAGATATATCTGATCAAGCTGACACAGCTCCATATCCATGAATCTGCGCCTTTCAGAAGGACCGTTTTTTATTATGCTCAGATCTTCCGGTGAGAAAAAAACAACATTCAACCTGCCAATCAGATCAGATGCCCTCTTTATCTTCTGCCCGTCTATGGCTATTCCTTTGGACTTGCTCTTTCGAAGGTGCATATCAACGCGATATTCTGCATTGTCTTTTTCCAAAATGGTTCTTATATGCGCTTCGTCTTTACCAAATCTGATTATTTCTTTGTCCTTACTCCCCTTATGTGACTTTGTCGTTGCAGAAAGAAATATTGCTTCCAGAATATTGGTCTTACCCTGCGCATTGTCACCATAAAGTATATTAGTGCCTTTACTGAAATTTATCTTTATATTCTCATAATTCCTGAAGTCAGCCAATTCCAATGATTTTATTATCATTTTTCTATCTTTACCTGTACGCCATCGTATTCAAAAGTGTCTCCGTCATAAAGTTTACGACCGCGTCTAACCTCAACTTCGCCGTTTACTTTTACAAGACCGGCTTGTATATCCATTTTTGCATCAACACCAGAACCCTCGAGACCGGCTTTTTTCAAAGCCTGTCCGAGTTTTATAAATTCATCTTGTTCTCTTAATTTTACTATTTCCATCTTAAATCAGGTCCTTTGGTAATTAATTAATCAACTGTCGTGAAGTTGACAGGTAATACCAGATATGTATAAGTTGATTCCTTGTCTCTGATAAAGCAAGGTGCTTTAGGATTAACAAGATAGATATCAACTATTTCATCCTCAATGGCTCTTAACGCATCGATAAGGAATTTGGGATTAAATCCGATCATTAAATCTTTGCCCTGCTTATCAATATCGATTACTTCATCCATACTTCCTATTGTTGATTTTATCTTTAATTCCATATTGGTATCTGTAATGGATATTATTACAGGCTTCTTGTCACCTTCTTTTACAAGAAGTGTTGCTCTGTCTATACAATCAAGTAATTCTTTTCTGTTAATGCTCATCTTTGTTTCATAATCACTTGAAAGCATCTGATCTATACTGAAGTATTCGCCTTCAATAAGTCTTGAAACAACAACTGTATTATCAAACTCAAAGAGAATATGCTTGTCGGTAAAATAGATATGTACTATTTTCTCAGTGCTGTCTCCGAGAATCTTACTTATTTCACTGAGTGCTTTTCCGGGAACTATCACTTTCTTGTATGAATACTCTTCAGAAAGTTTTACTTTTCTAATAGATATTCTGTGACCATCAAGAGAAACGAGCTTTAAGATATCTCCGTCAACTTCAAAAAGTTCTCCTGCCATCATCTTGTTTGCATCATTCTCTGAAATTGAAAAGATTGTCTGTTGAATTATATTTCTAAGAGTAAACTGAGAAACAGAAACTCCGTCTACTTTCTCTATTGACGGAAGATATGTGAAATCATCACCTTTTCTTCCAATAAGGTTGAACTTTGCTTTTTCACAACTGATTATTACTTTGTTTGAACTGTCTGATTCAATAGTAACGGCATTGTCAGGAAGCTTTCTTACAATATCTACAAATATCTTTGCATCGATTGCTATATATCCTCTTTCTTCAATGTTACCTTCTACTATTGTCTGAATACCAAGTTCCATATCATTGGCGATGAATTTGATGACTCCTTCTGTTGCATCAACCAATATACATTCAAGAATAGACATTGTTGTCTTAGAAGGAACTGCTTTTGATACAATCTGCAATCCACTAATAAGATTCGACTTTGAGCAAACGACTTTCATTTAACCACATACTCCCTTCAGAACATAAAAAGTATAAAATATATATAAAAATATAGTAAAAGAATTAATAATAGCTGTTGAAAAGTGTAAAACCTATTCCATTATACAATCTATGCGGCTTTTTTACAAATTTTTAGGTGTTGAAAACAAAAAATTAGGTGTTGAAAAGTAAAAAGTTATAAACAGGCCTAATTTTGACAAATGAGGGTGAAAAAAATTATCCACCCTCAATCAACATCAAATAACATTTAAATAACATCCTAATAACAGGTTTTCTACATAGATATCCACAATAAGTTATCCACAATTTATAATGAAGGATTTAGTTTCTTCATTATTATATCCATGTTTTTGTTGAGATCGTCATCAACCGCGGTAAGCTTCTTTATCTTGTTGATTCCGCTGATTACGGTCGTGTGATCTTTTTTACCAAGCAGCTTTCCTATTTCTTCAAGTGAAGCTTCGGTATTTTCTCTACATAGATACATTATTACCTGACGTGGAAGAACAATCTCTGCCTGTCTCTTCTTGGAAACGATGTCATCTTTCTTTACTCCATACTGCTCACATACAGTATCAATGATAAGCTGAGGTGTGATAACTTTGGATTTATCCGGATAGATGATATCTTTAAGAGCTTCCATAGCATTTTCAAGTGTTACATCTACATTGTTAAGTCTTGAATATGCAATGATCTTGTTATAGGCACCTTCAAGTTCTCTGATGTTTGACTTGATATTTGTAGCGATGTAGTTGATTACATCATCATCAATGTTCTTACCATAGTTCTCAGAATTCTTACGCAGGATGGCCATCCTTGTCTCATAGTCGGGAGACTGGATATCGGCGATAAGTCCCATCTCGAAACGGGATCTGAATCTCTCTTCAAGAGTTTCCATTTCCTTAGGAGGCTTATCAGATGAAAGAATAATCTGTTTTCCGGCTTGATGAAGCTCGTTGAATGTGTGGAAGAACTCTTCCTGAGTTGATTCCTTTCCTATAATAAACTGAACGTCATCGACCATGAGAACATCAACTGTTCTGTATTTATCACGAAGCTTAGACATACTTTCTGTCTTACCGCTTCGGATAGATTCGATAACTTCGTTTGTAAACTGCTCTGATGTTACATAAAGAACCTTGGCTTTACGATTATGCTCCATGACAAAGTGGCCGATGGAGTGCATAAGGTGAGTCTTACCAAGTCCCGGTCCACCGTAGAGGAAGAGGGGATTGTAAGATATTCCCGGAGATTCGGCAACAGCAAGTGAAGCGGAGTGCGCGAACTTATTGTTGCTTCCTACGACAAAGGTATCAAATCTGTATTTAGGATTTAGATTTGAGTGTTCGTAGTTATTATTGGATGCATAGCTGTTTTCAGAAGCATCTTTTGAATTATTTTCATGAGTTTCTTCATTATTAATAGTATCTTTCTTTAAGATGAAAGATACGTCCACCATTACATCCAAAAACTCCGAAATGGTAACTTTAATAAAGTCCATGTAATGATTGATTATGTACTGAAGAGCCATTGAGTTGTCTGAAGGAATCAGAATAGTAACGTTGTTGTCCGAAACACTGTATACACTTAATGGATCGATCCATGTTTTATAAGATATCTCTGTAATTCCGGATTCAATCTTTATAGTGTGCTTTATTGATTCCCAATTGTTTTTTAATTTATCTGTGATTTCTTTTGTTGAATACATGAAAAACTCCCCAATTACGCTTTTTATCGACTTGTAGACTTTTACTATTTTATCTTAAAAAACTTTAAATATCAAACAAGGGTATAATGTGGAAAACTGTCAGAAAAAAAATTTCAAACATAATTAATTTTTTACACTGTGGATAAATGGTCCTTTTTCCACTTTAAGCTATCTACCGTTATAAATGGCGTGGTTACTGGATTTCTGATTAATAACCACAAAATTATGCTCCGGTTTATCCACAAAATACAAGAAAAATGTGGATAAAATAACGTGGTATATATTAATCAACATGTTATCCACAAAATCAACATTTTGCTGTGGATAAGTTTTGTCAACACAATATATGGGCGAATTATTTTTTTTATATTTTTTTCAAAGATTTGCCCTATTTTTCTGCGTTTTTATGGCTTGACTGCCTTGATTTTATTTATTATAATTATAAAGATTTTTTCCACACTGATATGATCTGTAATTACTAAATGTAATTGCGTTGTATAATTAGTAAAGAAGGAGGTGTTTACGATATGAAGATGACATTCCAGCCTCATAAGCTCCAGAGAGCCAGAGTTCACGGCTTCAGAGCAAGAATGGCTACTAAGGGCGGCAGAAAAGTTCTTGCAGCCAGAAGAGCAAAGGGAAGAAAGAGATTATCTGCTTGATAGTAAAGGTCACAAAATTGTGACCTTTTTTCATCTTTCCGGTATAAAAAGGACAATGATATGCTTTTTTCTGATTCGATGAAAAAGACAAATGATTTCCGCAATGTTTATAAGAATGGAAAAAGTTATGCCGATAAGTATTTGGTTGTTTATGTGTGGAAAAATAACAGTTCTTCTAATAAACTTGGGATTTCATGCAGTAAAAAAATTGGGAACAGTGTTGTAAGGCACAGATTTGCAAGACTTGTTCGAGAAGTTTACCGACTACATGAAGATGTATTCAATAGTGGTTTGGATATAGTAGTCGTTGCCAGAGCCTGTGCAAGAGATGCGAGCTATCATAATATAGAAGATTCTCTTTTAAGCTTGGCAGGGAAGGCCCGCATAAAGAAAAATGGCGGTGAAAAATGAAAAAGATACTTATCTTTTTGATTAAGTTATACAGAAAGTATATTTCTCCTTTAAAGAGAACAAAATGTCCGTATATTCCGACTTGTTCGGAGTATGGACTGGAAGCTATAGAAAAACATGGGGCATTTAAGGGAAGTCTGCTCGCAATCTGGAGAATAATTAGATGTAATCCGTTTTCCAGTGGCGGATATGATCCCGTTCCGTAATGTACAGGAGGTTTATTTTGACACCAGTTCTTTTAACCCCTTATCAGGGACGTATTGTAGGACCTATCGCAAAGTTGCTTGGATATGTTATGACAGCCATATTCAACTTGCTTGATAGAATTGGTATTCCTAATTTTGGTCTTGCAATCATATTATTCACTGTAGTTATTTATATTGCTCTTCTTCCTTTGACTTACAAACAGCAGAAGTTTTCTAAACTTCAGTCAAAGATGAGTCCTGAACTTAAAGCTATTCAGGAGAAGTATAAAGGCAAAAAAGATAATGACTCCATGCTTGCGATGCAGCAGGAGACTAAAGAAGTTTACGCTAAATATGGTGTTTCGCAGACAGGTAGCTGTTTACAGCTGTTTATTCAGATGCCTATCTTATTTGCACTTTATCGTGTTATTTATTCAATTCCCGCTTATGTTGGAACTGTTAAAAAGGCTTTTTATCCTCTTGTACAGCAGATTGCAACTTCAGATGGCGGTGTTGATTTCATAAGAAATAACATTTCCAGTGCAAAAATGTTCACCAGTCAGTTTGATAACCCGCTTTTTAAATCAGGTGATGTTACTTATGTGGAAAACACTCTTATTGATGTTTTGAACAGAGCTTCATCTTCTGATTGGGATAAGATTACATCAAATTTTAATAGTTTCAATGATTCTATTTTAAGTACACACAGTCTTTTGGACAGATACAATAATTTTCTTGGAATAAATATCGCAGATACTCCTTTGTTTATGATAAAGAGTGCGTTTGCAGATAAAAACTTTGTTTTACTTATCGGAGCTATTCTTATTCCTTTTCTTGCATTCTTTACTCAGTGGGTAAATACAAAGCTCATGCCACAGCAGGTTCCTGCAGAGGGTAAGATCGATCCTAACGATCCTACAGCTCAGATGCAGCAGTCTATGAAGACTATGAATATTATGATGCCCATGATGTCAGCTGTATTTTGCTTTAATCTTAATGCAGGTATGGGTATCTACTGGATAATTGGTGCGGTTATCAGATCTATACAGCAGGTTCTTATCAACAAGCACATTGATAGAACCGATATTGATGCTGAGATTGAGAAAAACATTGAGAAATATAAGCAGAAGCAGGAGAAACTTAAGACTACTCCTCAGATGAACAGATACGCAAATATGTCTACAAGAAATATTGTAAGTAGCGCATCAAGTTCTGTTTCTATGGAAGAGAGAGAGAATGAGCTCAAGAAGGTTAGAGATAGTTTCTCAGGAAAAGAAATTAAAAAGGATTCTCTTCTTGCCAAGGCAAATTTGGTAAAAGAATTTAACGAGAAAAATAATAAATAAGAGAAGATATATTGTTACTGTCTATTTTGGGAGGGAAAAATGGAGTATAGAGAGTTTACAGCAAAAAATGTCGATGATGCTATTACTGAAGCCTGCGAATCTTTTTGCGTTACAAGTGATAAGCTTGATTACGAAGTAGTTACAAGCGGATCGTCAGGTTTTTTGGGGATAAATGCTAAGCCTGCAATCATCAAGGCAAGAGTTAAAGAAGAGAAGAGTGAAGAAATCAAGATTGATGATATCAAGATAGATACAAAAGTTTCATCTAAGCAGGAAGTAAAAAATAAAAAAGAAAAAGTAAAAGAGACTGTAAAGGAAGTTGAAAAGGCAGTTAGCTCAGACATAAATGCTGATGAAGTATGTGATAAAGCAAACAAGTTTTTAAAAGAAGTATTCGATGCAATGAAGATGGAAGTTGTAGTTAAGACTTCTTTCAACCAGGCTGATAAGATTCTTGATATTGAACTTAGCGGAGATGAGATGGGAGTTCTTATAGGTAAGAGAGGACAGACACTTGATTCTGTTCAGTACCTTGCTTCTCTTGTTGTTAACAGAGATTATTCCGAGTACATCCATGTTAAGGTTGATACAGAAAACTACAGAGAGAGAAGAAAAGCTACTCTCGAAAATCTTGCAAAGAACATTTCTTATAAGGTTAGAAAGTCCAGACATTCAGTAGCTTTAGAGCCTATGAATCCTTATGAGAGAAGAATTATTCATTCAGCTCTTCAGGGAGACAGGTTTGTTACTACTCACAGTGAAGGTGAAGAACCATTCAGAAGAGTAGTTGTTACATTAAAGAAATAATAAACATTTACCCCTCGAAGTTGTATACTTTGAGGGGTATTATTATATGTAGAGAAAAATTTATTAAAATAGAAGCGAGACAAAATATGTCAGGTGTTTTTAATAATTTTAATGATGATACAATCTGCGCAGTTGCAACCGCGATGTCTGATTCCGGAATCGGAGTTATAAGAGTTAGTGGAAGAGATGCAGTTTCAATTTGTGATAAGATTTATCGTTCTGCTAAAATGGAGCAGACATTAAAAAATCATGATCCGAATACTATAAAGTACGGGTACATATGTGATGGTGAGAAAATCATTGATGAGGTAATGGTCTCATTTATGAAAGCACCTCATAGTTTTACAAGAGAAGATGTTGTGGAAATTAATACACATGGCGGAATTCTCATAATGAATCAGACCATAGAGTTGCTTCTTAAGAATGGATGTCGATTGGCGGATCCCGGTGAATTTACCAAGAGAGCTTTTCTTAATGGAAGGATTGATCTGACAAAGGCTGAAGCAATAATGGATATCATAAGTGCCCAGAACAATTTTGCTCTGGACAGTTCCAGAAATCAGCTTCGTGGAAGTATCTATGATAAAGTGAAGAGTATGAGAGAACGGATTATTTATGAGATGGCTTTTATTGAATCTGCTCTTGATGATCCTGAGAATTATGATCTTACCGGATATCCCGAAAAGCTCAATGCCAAAGTTTTAGATCTGACTAATGAAATTGAAAAATTACTTAGTACTGCGGATGAAGGAAAGATCAGAAAAGATGGAATAAAGACTGTTATTGTTGGAAAGCCGAATGCCGGAAAATCATCTCTTTTGAATACTCTCATCGGAGATGAAAGAGCAATTGTTACTGACATTGCCGGAACAACAAGAGATATTATTGAAGAGACGGTAAGACTTGGTGATATTGTTTTGCACCTTATAGACACTGCCGGAATCAGAGATACCGATGATATTATTGAGCAGATCGGTGTGGATAAAGCAAAGAGTAAGATAGAAGAAGCAGATCTTGTTTTATACATTCTTGATTCAACTCGCGACATCGATGATGAAGATGAAGAGATAATCAATCTGTGTAAAGGTAAAAAAACAATAGTTCTTCTTAATAAGAATGACCTTTCTGATGATATAAAAATTAATGAGGATAATGTGTTTAAGTTTTTCACAAATGTGGATAACGTTCCTGTTATAAAAACTTCTATGTTGAAAGGTAATGGTATAGATGAGCTTAAAGATGCTCTTTCAAAACTTTTCTTTAATGGAGATATTTTACCAAAACAGGAAATCTACATTACAAACTTAAGACACAAAGAACTTCTTCAGAAAGTATATGATAGCCTCAAACTTGTTGAGGACAGTATTTCAAAAAATCTTTCGGAAGATTTTTATACTGTGGATCTTTCAAATGCTTATGCCTACCTTGGTGAGATCATCGGAGAAGAAGTCGGTGATGATCTGGTAGAAGAGATATTTTCAAAATTTTGTATGGGAAAATAATTTATGAATGTTTTTACTGAAAAATATGATGTTGTAATAATCGGAGCAGGACATGCCGGATGTGAGGCGGCACTTGCTTGTAGCAGACTTGGTCTTGAAACTATAATTTTTACTATGAGTGCGGACAACATTGCATTCATGCCTTGTAACCCTCACATCGGAGGATCTTCCAAAGGTCACCTTGTTCGAGAGATAGATGCTCTTGGCGGTGAGATGGGAAAAAATATTGATAAGACTTTTTTGCAGTCCAAGATGTTAAACACATCAAAGGGACCTGCTGTTCATTCACTCAGATGTCAGGCTGATAAGATGGAATACTCCAAGAAGATGAAAGAAGTTCTTGAAAAACAGGAGCACCTTACTATAAAGCAGGCTGAGGTTTCAGAAATTATTTACGATGAACCTTCTGATGAACTTAAAGCTGAAGGTTATAAACATGTGATTACCGGAGTGAAGATTTTTAGCGGAATTGTTTATGAAGCTAAAGCTGTTATCTTATGTACAGGAACTTATCTTAAGAGTCGTTGTCTTACAGGTGAAGCAATCACTTACAGTGGACCGAACGGACTTCAGCCTTCCAACCTTTTGTCACAATCACTTATCGATGCAGGGATAGAACTCAGAAGATTCAAGACAGGAACACCTGCCAGAATGGATGGAAATACAATCGACTATTCAAAGATGACAGAACAGTTTGGAGACAATCCAGTTATTCCTTTTTCATTTGATACAGATCCTTCTGATGTTCAGAGACCACAGGTTTCATGTTGGCTTACATACACTAATGAAAAAACGCATGAAATAATACGCAATAATATTGATAGGTCCCCAATTTATGCGGGAATCATCGAAGGCGTTGGTCCAAGATATTGTCCTTCAATTGAAGATAAAGTTGTAAAGTTTCCTGACCATGAAAGGCATCAGGTTTTTGTTGAACCCGAAGGAACATTTACAAATGAGATGTACATAGACGGAATGTCTTCATCACTTCCTGAGGATGTTCAGATTGCAATGTACAGAACAGTACCCGGACTTGAGAATTGTCGTATTGTAAAAAATGCTTATGCAATCGAGTACGATTGTCTTTGTCCCGGACAGCTTCATCCAACTCTTGAGATTAAAAATATCAGAGGACTTTTTTCCGCAGGGCAGTTTAACGGAAGTAGTGGATATGAAGAAGCAGCAGCACAGGGATTGTATGCCGGAATTAATGCTGTGATGCAGATTGAGAACAGACCTTATCGTTCTATAGACAGATCCGAAGGATACATCGGAGTTCTTGTTGATGATCTGGTTACAAAAGAGAATCTTGAACCTTACAGGATGATGACTTCAAGAGCAGAGTACAGGTTGCTTCTTAGACAAGACAATGCAGATATCAGACTTAGAGGAAAATGTCATGAAGTTGGTCTTATAGATGATGATAGGTACAACAAGCTGATCAATAAGATTGAGCTTATAACCAAAGAAGTCGACAGGTTAAAGAGTATTAATATAGGTGCCAATTCCAAGATTCAGGATTTCCTGACAAGGTGTGGAAGTACACCTTTGAAGACAGCAGTTTCTCTTGCAGAATTATTATGTCGTCCGGAGATGACTTACGATATGATTGCTGAAATTGATCCTGACAGACCTGAACTTCCTAAAGATGTTATCGAACAAGTTGAGATTACTATCAGATATGAAGGATATATCAACAGACAGGAAAGACAGGTTGAGCAATTTAAGAAACTTGAGAGAAAACTTATCCCGGCGGATATTGATTATAATGATGTCAGCAGTTTAAGACTTGAAGCAAGACAGAAACTTGAAAAGTTCAGACCTGTTAATATTGGACAGGCTTCACGAATCGGTGGAGTTAATCCGGCAGATGTTTCTGTACTGATCATTTATCTTGACTCACTTAATAGAGGAAAACAGAATGAGGAATAAATACAATAAAATGATTGAGGACTTTCGTTCATACGGAATAGAACTCACTGACAGACAACTGGAACAATTTGATCAGTACTTTGATATTCTTGTTAGGGTAAATGAAGTAATGAATCTTACTGCGATAACAGATTTTGATGATGTGTGTAAGCTTCACTTTGTTGATAGTATCTCATGTGTTCCTTTTGTAGATTTCAAAGATAAAGAGTATTCAATAATTGATATTGGAACCGGAGCCGGTTTCCCGGGAATTCCTCTTAAGATAGTTTTCCCTGATCTACATATTACCTTACTCGATTCACTCAATAAGAGAATTAACTTTCTCAATGAAGTAATAGATACTCTTGGTCTTAATGAGAAAGGTAGTATTGAAACTCTTCATGGAAGAGCAGAAGATTATTCGTCAAGCAAGAGTGGTTCACTCAGAGAAAAATTTGATTTCGCTGTTTCGAGAGCAGTTGCTAATATGTCTACTCTTTCTGAATACTGTCTTCCTTATGTAAAAGTTGGCGGAGAGTTTATTGCATTTAAAGGTGATAAAGGATCTGAAGAAGTGGAGGCAGCTAAAGGGGCAATACATCTTCTTGGTGGAAAACTTAAAGAGTGTAACGATTTCTTTTTACCGGGAACGGACATTTCACGTACAATTTGTATCGTTGAAAAGAAGGAACATACATCAAAGCAGTATCCTCGTAAGGCAGGAACACCTGCAAAAAATCCTTTGTAAAACACAAAATAATGTTTCACGTGAAACATATCTGATGTTAAAATTTAAGCACAACTAATTGTTTCACGTGAAACATAAAAATACAAAATATAGTGATAAACCGTGAAACATAAAAACGGACCATGAAACATCCATAAATACATATAGTAATCAAAGCGCAATCTAGAAAATAATGTCATATTTTCTAAAGATTGTGCTTTTTTTATGTTCTATAGTTTTAATAATGTGGTAAAATCAGAGTAGTGTTTCACGATGATGGGAGGCGTAATGGGAAGAATAATCGCAATTGCAAACCAAAAAGGCGGAGTCGGAAAGACTACCACTTCAATCAATCTAGCATCTGCTTTGGCAGAAAAAGGAAAGAAGGTATTGGTTATTGATACAGATCCTCAGGGAAATACTACCAGTGGATTTGGTATTGATAAGAATGAGATCGATCGCACAATATATGAATTGATGATCGGTGAGTGTAGCATTGATGAAGTAATAACTAGAAATGTTGTAAAGGGAATTGACGGAGTGGATATCATTCCTTCAAACGTAAACTTAGCTGCGGTAGAGATTGAGTTAATAGATTCTGATAACAAAGAATATATTTTGAGAGAAGCAATAAGTGGTATAAGGGATGACTATGATTTTATTATTATAGATTGTCCACCTTCACTTAGTATGCTGACAGTCAATGCAATGACAACAGCTAATACAGTTCTTGTACCTATCCAGTGCGAGTACTATGCACTAGAAGGTCTCAGCCAGTTGGTTCACACAGTTAATCTTGTAAAAGACAGACTTAATCCTGAACTTGATATGGAAGGTGTTGTCTTTACAATGTTTGATTCACGTACCAATCTGTCGCTTCAAGTTGTAGAGAATGTTAAAGAACATATACAGGAGAATGTGTATAAGACAATAATCCCCAGAAACATTCGTCTTGCAGAAGCACCCAGTTACGGACTACCTATAAATGTTTATGAACCAAAGTCCGCAGGAGCTGAAGCATATCGGCTTCTTGCAAATGAGGTTATCGACAGAAAATTTGATTAAAGCGGAGGGGCATAAGATATGGCAGTTAAGAATGTGAAAAGAGGATTAGGAAAAGGACTTGATTCAATTATACCGGCTAAGACATCTTTCACACCAAGAGAAAGAGAGTTGAAATTCTCAGAACAACAAGAGCAGGAAAATCAAAATATTGAGGGACAGGTTGTACAGGTTAATATCACAAAGATTGAACCTAACAGAAATCAGCCAAGAAAATCTTTTGATGAAGATAGTCTTATTGAGTTGTCTGAGTCAATCAAACAGTATGGAATAATAAATCCTCTTATAGTAACAGATAAAGAAGATCATTATGAAATCGTTGGTGGTGAGAGAAGATGGCGTGCAGCTAAGAAGGCCGGGATAAAAGAAGTCCCTGTTATAATAAAAGATCTTAGTGAACATGAAATTGCAGAGATCTCACTCATAGATAACATTCAGAGAGAAGATATAAATCCTATTGAAGAAGCTCTTGCATATAGAAAGCTGATCGATGAATTTGGATATACTCAGGATGTTGTTGCAGAGAAAGTATCAAAGAGCAGAGTGACGATTACAAACTCACTTCGTCTTTTGAAGCTTTGTGAAAAAGTAAGACAGATGGTTATCGATGGACTTATTACAACAGGTCATGCCAGAGCACTTATATCTGTTGAAAGCGAAGAAGAGCAGACGATGCTTGCTCAGAAAGTATTTGATGAAAAGCTTAGTGTTAGAGAGACTGAGAAACTGGTAAAGAATCTTGGCAAAACACCAAAGCCTAAAAAAGTAGTTGAGAGCAATCCAAGTTTAGATGCTATTTATTCTAATCTTTCCGAAAGATGTAAGCAGGCAATTGGAACAAAAGTAGACATTACTTCCAAGGGCAGTGGAGCAGGAAAGATTGAGATTGAATTCTATAACAGTGACGATCTTGAAAAAATAATAAACAGACTATGCACAGAATAATCGGAGACAGAATAAAATGGAGAGCAACATATTAAATCTTATGGGTCTTGGAAACATAGATCCCGCAATTTTTATCTTTGTACTTTTAGGACTTATATTGTTACTTTTACTGATTGTGATAATTCAAGGAAGTAAAATCAGTAAAGTGGCTAAGAAGTATAACAAGTTCATGAGTGGAAAAGATGCGAAGTCACTTGAAGATGAAATCGTAGATCTTTTTCATGAGAACAAAATGATAAGAACTGAGAATGATAAAAACCGAAAGGATATCCAAGATATCAATAAGAGAATGCAGAGAACATTCCAGAAAATCGGACTTGAGAAATATGATGCATTTAGTCAGATGGGTGGACAGCTCAGTTTTGCACTTTGCATGCTCGATGAAAATGACAATGGATTTCTTATGAATTCAGTTCACAGTACAGACGGACTCAACTATTCTTATTCAAAGATGATCAACGCCGGTATAGCAGATGTTGAACTCAGCGATGAGGAAAAGAAAGCTTTGGATAGAGCACGCGAAAGTGTAAGAAGATAAATTTTTTCCATAATGGGAAAATGAATAAATATATAAACATACTTGGAGGAGATCAAAATGATCGACATTAAATTTTTACGTGAAAACCCTGATGTGGTAAGAGAGAACATCAAGAACAAATTTCAGGATGAGAAACTTCCTCTTGTAGATGAAATAATAAAACTCGAT
>JAEEGH010002952.1_pt1 | contig 45278 bp, 46 predicted proteins | sample 9134181 | NCBI WGS metagenome assembly JAEEGH01 (sample SAMN16246544, study PRJNA631951) | gut metagenome | biome: gut microbiome; feature: rumen; material: DP-attached | host: Bos | place: Iran: Karaj | collected 2018-10
TGAAGAAACTTGCCGAACGCGCCGAAAAGAAGGATTCCGCCAAGGTTGAAATGCCCAAGGCGTTGCGCGATTCCCTCTCCAAGATCAATAAGAAGAAAAAGAACTTGACCAACGAAATCGACGTGCTGAACAAGAACATCGATTCGCTCCGCGTCGCCGACTCCCTCAGCAAAAAGACGCTCACCGCCGAAGCCTACCTGAAGGGCAAACTCGACGAACAGAAGAAAGCGCTCGACGCGAAATACGCCGCGCTAATCGACAGCGTCAAGATTTTGAACCTCGTGAACCGCAAACCCATTACCGCAGTCCAGTGGCTCGAATACAACAAGCGCAAGAAATCGACCAAGCTTGAAGCGTTGGACCGTAAAGCCGAAAAAATTAAAAAGTAGGGGCGTTTAAAGTCTAAAAACAAGGCCTGCGAGATATCGCAGGCTTTATGTTTTTTGAATATTGACGTCGCGTTTTTTTTTTGGCGCGTTATTCGAAAAATGGACCTGGCCGATTATACCGGAGCGGCCTCGAGCATCTGCTTCATGAGAGTCTGGTAACCGATGCCTGCCGCGGCGGCACGCTTCTTGTAGCGCTCTATGACACGGACAGGAACGCGGATAGTAATCGCTTTGGTGGCGTTGGCGGCCATCTTCGCCTTCATCGCCTTGACGGTTTCGTCCCAGTTGCCTTCGGAGACAATTGCGGTGCCGTTCTCCAGCGCTTCACGCATTTCCTCTCCAAAGTCGTGATTCTCGAAATAGTCGAGTTCTTCCTTTGAAATGTCGATATCATCCACTATTTTGAATTCCATAAAGCCTCCTCATCTTTGTGGGCTCGTCTGACTGTTATGACGGTGTATAAATCCGAATCAAATACGATTGTCCAGATGTTGCCGTCCACTTGCCCTGTCATGACGAACCGTCCTTGAGCACCGTTTTTGATGAAGTATTTTCCCTTCATCATTGCGACAAGCATTTCCGGCGTGAATCCGCGCTCGGCCATGCGTTTTAAAGCGTGCTTGGTAATGTTCATAGCAAATATACATCCTGTATGTACATTATGTCAATACTTTGACTAAAATATTTGTTGGTTGCTGTAAAAAGTCGATATCAGCATAGGTGTTTTCTCATTTAGCAAATTTTTTTGCCTTTTTTGCAATCAACTGTTTGCAAAATGAAGGCGTTTTTCGCTTTTTGCAGCTCCGCGATTTTATTTTTATCAAAAAATGGGATGCGAAAAGTGTATATGAGAAAAAGGAACAAATGGGATAAGTTTCTGATCCAGCTTCGCCTGGTCTTGTTTTGGAAATTCGGCAAATTTAAGTTTTGGTAGAATTCGCCTTGTTTTAAAAATTTTACGCAAAAAGTCCGGACAAAGAACACCAAAAAAGCGTGTTAATATATCGGTAGGGGATGTTCCTTACCGTGATATAAGGACATGCTAATGGCAAATGAAAATAGAACTACAACGATTAAACCGTACATCGTGAAAAATGCAGAAGGGGTGGAATACTTGCTTCCATACTATCCGGCGACATTTCGTGCACTGTTGGATGACAAGGACACAATTCGCGATTTGCTCAATAGCATACTTGAGCTCGACCACGACCGTGAAATAGTTGATCTCAGCTACGCTTTTGAAAAGTATATCGATGTGTTCATGCCCGGTGATGAACCCATGCGGCTTGATGTTTGGGTTGAAACGCGAGACAACCGATTTGTGAATATCGAACTACAGAATCGCGAACACCCGTTCTTCTTGGACCGTATGCAGCTATACAATGCTTACCTTGCTATCCGGGGCAAGCATGATTACAACAAATCGGATGTGTTTCTCTCCATGTCCGATGAGGAAAAGAAAGTTCACTATTATGAAGTTCCGGAAACTGTTTCTATCTGGCTTTGTAGGTTTTCTATTCTGAAATCGAGGGATATTTATAAGGACTCATGGGTGCTTTATAGTCAACATGATGTAAAAGCGGGCTCTGCCCTACCGCTGTTTCCGAAAAATAAATATATTGTAGTTGACTTGGTTAAGTTTTTAAAGCTTCGAAAGGGGGTGAACTCCCGTGAAGACTTCTGGCTTAGGCTCATTTCTAGGGGGCCGCTAGCAGTCCCGGATTCGGAAGATCCGCTTTTAAAGAATGCTTTGAAACGCTTGCAGGTAAGCAATGCGAATCCTGAACTTTTGAAAACTATGGAGCAATACATGTTCGATGAGATGCATGCGTATGATGCTGTCATTGCCGAAAATTTCCTCAAGGGCGAAACAAAAGGCCATGCCAATGCTATTAGCGTCTTGCAAGCTATGGGCTTGCCTCCTGAGCAGATAGCCGAGGCCAAGGCACGACTCGAAGCTCTAAGTTCGAAGCGCTAAGCCTCTTTAGCCAATCTTTCGATAGTCAAGATGGACCGCCCGGAAGACGTTATTTCTGGCGGTTTTGCGATAAAGTGAGCATATTCCTTTATTACAGATAAGATTCTCAACGTTTTTTTGCAACGTACCCTACAATATTACAATAAAATTATTTATATTTGTCCAAAATTGTTTAACATCCAGTCTGACCTGGCATGGCGGTGGTCGCCCTAGCCAAAAACAGCTGGAATTACCCCGAAGGTTGTGGTCGTCTTATGACCCGTTTCGAGAAAAAAGTTTGGCTTTCTAGCCCCACCATGCATGGGGATGAAATCAAGTACGTTACTGAAGCTTACGAAACCAATTGGATGAGCACCGTGGGTGCCAATATTAACGAAGTCGAACGACTGGCTGCCGAAAAAGTCGGATGCAAGTACGCCGTAGCCCTTTCTGCTGGAACCGCGGCACTCCACCTTTGCACCAAGCTCGCGGGCGAGGCCCTTTACGGCATGCCCAAGGTCGGCACGGGAGCCCTGCAGGGCCACAAGGTGTTCTGCAGCGACATGACTTTCGACGCGACGGTGAACCCCATCGCCTACGAGAACGGCGAGGCCGTGTTCATCGACACCGAGTACGACACTTGGAACATGGATCCGGTTGCTCTCGAAAAGGCTTTTGAAATTTATCCCGAAGTTCGCTTGGTCGTGCTGGTCCACTTGTACGGAACACCCGGCAAGGTGGACGAAATCCGCGCGATTTGCAAAAAACACAACGCGCTCCTCATCGAAGATGCCGCCGAGAGTTTCGGCGCAAGCTACAAGGGCGTGCAGACGGGCAAGTTCGGCGACTACAGCGCCATCAGCTTCAACGGCAACAAGATTATCACCGGCTCCAGCGGCGGCATGTTCCTTACCGACAGCAAGGACGACGCCGAAAAAGTGCGCAAGTGGAGCACCCAGAGCCGCGAGGCCGCCGCCTGGTACCAGCACGAAGAAGTGGGCTACAACTACCGCATGAGCAACGTCATCGCCGGCGTAGTCCGCGGCCAGATGCCCTACCTCGAAGAACACATCGCCCAGAAGCGTGCCATTTACGAACGCTACCGCGAAGGCCTGAAAGGCCTGCCGGTGCAGGTGAATCCCTACGACGCCAACAACAGCGAACCGAACTTCTGGCTTAGCTGCATGATTATCGACAAGGATTCCATGTGCAAGCAGGTCCGCAGCGGTTCCGATGCACTCTACATCCACGAGGCCGGCAAGAGCTGCCCCACGGAAATCCTCGAGAAAATCGCCGAGATGAACGCCGAAGGCCGCCCAATCTGGAAACCCATGCACATGCAGCCCATGTACATGAGCCACGCCTTTATCACTGCAAGCGGCAACGGACGCGCCCGCACCAACGCCTACATCGAGGGCGGCTGCGCCGACGTCGGTGCAGACATCTTTGCCCGTGGCCTGTGCCTGCCCAGCGACAACAAGATGACCCCCGAACAGCAAGACGCCATCATCGAGACCATCAAGGAATGTTTCGAGTAATTATGGATACCGGCCGCCTGAACACAATACGTCCTTTCTCTCTTCGTCATCCTGAGTGGCGTAGCCACGAAGGATCCAGGGCCGTTTAATATGTACGCGAACTTCTTCAAGAGAATCCTTGACTTCTTCTGCGCTTTGGCGGCCATCCTCTGCCTGAGCCCGCTCCTTGTCGTGCTCACCGTCCTCGGCGCCGTCAAGATGCATGGCAACCCCTTCTTCACGCAGCCCCGCCCCGGCAAGGACGAGAAAATCTTCAATCTTATCAAGTTCCGCACCATGACCAACGAGAAGGACGCGAACGGCAACCTGCTCCCTGACGATGTTCGCCTGAATGCCTACGGCAAGTTCCTCCGCTCCACCAGCCTCGATGAACTGCCCGAACTCTTCAACATCCTCAAGGGCGACATGGCCGTAATCGGGCCGAGGCCCCAGCTCGTGCGCGACATGGTTTTCATGACCCCCGAACAGCGCGAACGCCACACCGTACGTCAAGGACTCAGCGGACTCGCGCAGATAAGCGGTCGTAACGCAGTGACATGGGAAGCTAAAATCGGCTACGATCTTGAATACATCAAGAAAATCACCTTCCTTGGCGACGTGAAAATCATCCTCACGACACTTGGTAAAGTGTTTAAGCGCGACGGGATTACGGAAGAAGGTTGCGACACCGCCACCGACCTCGGCGACTACCTGCTTGCCGAGGGCCGGATTACGCGCGAGGAATACGACCGCGGGCGGGCCGAAGCGAAAAGGCTTATTGCGGAGGCTATGTGATATCTTTGCCGAAATACAGCGTCTTGATGTCGCTCTATGTGAAAGAAAAACCGGAGTATCTGCGGCTTGCTATAGACAGCATGCTGAAACAGACTGTAGTTCCTGATGAAATCGTGATTGTGGAAGACGGCCCGCTGACAGACTCCCTGTATGACGTTTTGGATGAATACAAGACAAAATACCCGCAAATAATCCGTACCGTCAAAAGCGAGAAAAACCTCGGTTTGGGGCTTGCGTTGAATGCTGGCCTTAAGGAATGCCGTAATGAACTGGTTGCTCGTATGGATACCGATGACATTTCCAAATCGGACCGTTGCGAAAAACAGCTTGCCGTATTTGCGTGCGATAAGTCTCTTTCGATTGTCGGAGCCTTCGTCGATGAATTCAACGACGATGTAAACCATGTGGTTTCGACCCGTGCCGTGCCCGTGACGCATGAAGAGATTTATCGATTTGCCAAGAGACGTAGCGCGTTTAACCACCCTGTAGTAATGTATCGAAAAAGTAAAGTACTGGAATTTAATGGTTATGCAAATCTTCGTCGCAATCAGGATGTAAATCTATTCGGTCGGATGCTGTTTGGTGGTTGCAAGGCTAAAAATATTCCGGAAACGCTTTTATTGTTCCGCAGCAACAATGACCTTGCAAAACGCCGCAAAAGCTGGGAGAATACCAAGAGTTATATTGATACCATCGGAAATTTCCGCAAAATGGGATATTCGAGCTTCAAGGATTATGCCATTGTTGCTTTTGCCCAAATGTGTGTTTTTTTGATGCCCGCTTTTTTACAGCATTTGGTTTATAAACTTTTTCTGAGGAAGTAAGTTATGCATATAAAAGAGTTATTTAGTAAAGAGGTTAGAAGGCACTTGTATGGTGTATTTAATCTTCTTCCTGATAGCCTTGCGGTTCGGTTTCAGTATTTTGCAACATTAGGTAGATGGCCTAATTTGCAAAATCCACAGCGGTTTACGGAAAAATTACAATGGTATAAACTTCATTACCGGAATCCATTGATGACGAGATGCGCTGATAAGTTCGAAGTAAAAAATGTTATGCGTGAATATGGTTTGGAAAAGCATGTTGCTAAACTTTATCAAGTTGTAAATGATGTTCATGAAATAGATTTTGATTTGTTGCCAGAGTCTTTTGTTATAAAAAGTACCAATAGTTCGGGAACAAATATTTTTGTTCATGATAAAAGCAAAATTGATTTTAATCAAATAGAAAAAGATGTAAAAAAATGGAAGCAGGCTAAAACGGTTTGTGTAGGTAGGGAGTGGGCTTATAAAAATATTCCTCAGAAGTTAATAGTAGAAGAAATTATTCCTTGCGATAAAAAAAATAAGAATGGCTTAATTGATTATAAGTTTCTCTGTTTTAATGGAGAGCCTAAAGTAGTATGGGTTGATATTAACCGATTTACAAATCACGTAAGAAGATTTTTTGATTTGGATTGGAACGTGATTGATGTTGAGTCTAATCATCCCTCGGCTGATTTCCCTATTCCAAAGCCGGATCATTTTGATGAAATGGTTAACCTTTCAAAAAAATTGTCGGCAGATTTTCCTTTTGTTCGGGTGGATCTCTATAATACATGTGGCCAAATCTACTTGGGTGAATTAACGTTCTACCCTTGGAGTGGAACAGTTCAGTTTACTCCTGATTCTTTTGATTATACATTAGGTGAAATGTTTGTTCTTCCATGATTATTCTTGTAAATTAACTGATTTCTGTAATGAAGGATTTAAGTTGTGAATATTTTATATTTGTCTAAAATTTTAGGAAATCCATGGGCTGGAACAACATATGCTGTTCCGGAGAGAATAAAAGCTCAGGCAAAATATGATAATGTATTTTGGTTAAATTTAAACGCACGAGTGATTAGAGAATGGTCAGATGACAAACTATTTCATAATCTTGCATCCTGTTCTTCTGATTTAGATAAACTTCCTTGTCCATTTAACAATCCTGATTTAGTTGTTGTACAGCAATTTTATGATTATCCTTTCTCTAAGGCTGTTTCTTATTTGCAGAAAAAGCGTCTGCCATATATTATTGTCCCACATGGAGAAATGAATGATGATGCACAAAAAGAAAAAAAATGGAAAAAATTTTTAGGGAATGTAGTGTGGTTTGATAAAATGGTGCGTAAATCAGTTGCAATTGAATATCTATCTGAAAATGAGTATTTAAAATCGACAAGATGGAAACAAAAAAGACATCTTATTATTCCTAATGGTGTATCTGTTTTGCCATATAGTCCTAAATCTTTTTCAAAGGAGGGGGTTAATGCTGTTTTTATTGGTCGATTGGCCTTAAATCATAAGGGCATAGATGTTTTATTAAATGGAATGTGTTTGGTTAAGGAAAAATTAATGCTAGCACATTTTAAACTGAATATGTATGGACCAGATAAGGATAACTCAAAAGATTTGATTGTTGCAATGATAAAAAAATGTGGTTTAGAAGAAGTTGTCAAGGTGAATGAGCCTGTTTATGGGGACACTAAAAGGGAAATTTTGAAAAATTCTGATTTGTTTGTTCTTACATCAAGGTATGAAGGTATGCCAATGGGCTTGTTAGAAGCTATGGCTTTAGGTGTTCCATGCATTGTTACTCCCGGAACAAACATGATTGAATCAGTTATAAGTAATAATGCTGGTTGGGGGACTGAATGTAATGCTGATTCAGTTGCAAATGCTTTAGTGAAAATTATAGATGAAAAAGAAATGTGGGTAGAGAAATCTAGAAACGCCTATAATTTAGCCTCTTTATATTCGTGGGACGCAATTGCAAAAAAAGCACATTCGGAATACGAACAATTATTAAATGAGATGGCTTGTACTTATAATTTTCAATAAAGTTATTAAAACGAAGAATCGCTTTAGAGGAAAATATGTTTAACCCAACTCCTTTAGAAAAAATCATCAGAAAAATCAAACACAAATCGAGACCTTTTCTTGCGCCGTTTAGACGTAAACTCTTGTCTTGTAAGGACTTTACCATTATTTCTAATAATTGTTGGGGTGGACTTTGTTATGAGTATTTTGGTTTGCCTAAGCAATCGCCGACAATTGGAGTTTTCTTTTTTGCATCAGAATACATTTTATTTGTAAAAAATTTACGGCATTATTTAGCTGAAGAATTGATTTTTATTGACATTGCAAAGAGCAAACATTATAATTTTTTAAAAGAACGGAACATCCATTGTCCAATTGGCTTGATTGATGATGTTGAAATTATTTTTCTTCATTATCCAAGTGAGAAAATTGCAAAAGAAAAATGGATTCGTCGAGTCGAAAGAGTAAATTGGGATAATCTTGTTTTCAAATTTTCTCAGATGAATGATTGCTCGTTAAAAGATTTGGAGGATTTTGATAATCTTGATTTGCCTGGAAAAAAAATAATGTTCGTTAATAAGCCTGGTATGGGGTTTAAATCGGGAATTTATTATCCGGGTTATGAAGATGATTCTTCAATAGAAAATGACACTTTTTATTGGAACAAATACTTAGATGTTGTCCATTTTTTAAATGGATGATATTTTCTGAAAAAATGCTTGAGGTTGATTAATGCGTATTTCAGTAGCGATGACAACATATAATGGTTCAAAATATATAGTAGAACAATTATATTCTATTATGAATCAGTCGAAATCAGTCGATGAAATATTGATATTTGATGATCGATCTACTGATGATACTATTTCATCTGTAACAGATTTTATCAGAAAAAACAATGTTGGTAATTGTAAATTTTGTATAAATGAATCGCGGATGGGATGGAAAAAAAATTTTATACAAGCGATTGAAGCAACCACTGGAGATATTGTCTTTTTAGCTGATCAGGATGATATTTGGCATCGGCAAAAGGTTGAATTGTTATGTGCGGTATTTGAAAAAGAAAAAGATGCGAATTTAGTAGTATGTAAGTACCATAGCTTTTTTAGAAACACTGATTCTGGTATTAACCATTTAGAGTCTTGTTATTACGATAAATTGAAATATAACCGCATGCTAAAAAAAAGTGATTGGAATATACATTTCCCTGGATGTACATTTGCTTTTAAAAAAGAATTCTTTAAACAAATTGAAAAAGCGTGGTTCGAAGATATTCCTCATGATTTGTTGATTTATGAAGCTTCATTCTTACGTCGTTCAACATTTATATGTGATGCTTCATTACATTTCTTTAGACGTCATGAAGGAAGTGTGACTACAAATGCGCCGCCAATTCTGAAAAAAGACGATCGTATTGAATTTTTATCGAATCTATTAAAGTTGTTTACTAATTTCATTTCTTGTGGTAGTCCATACAGCTCACCCTTGGGGGATGATTTGCAAAAATTTCTTTTTTTTCGAATTCAGTGGATTAAAAGTCGTTCTTTGTTGGCGCTGATCAACATTATGAAGTATTTCTTCTTTTATAGAAGTTTCAAAACTTTTTTTGCAGATTGCTATGCTGCTTTGAAAAAAAAATGAGTTCTATTTTTATATACGGCATTGTAATTCTTTTTACGGTCTGTTTCAGTTCTCTATTTCAAAGAATTGAAATGGTCGGCTTTGGAAGAAATATACCAAAAAAAATTATTTTTTCGATAATAATATCGCTTCCTTTGATTTTTTTGTTGTCCTGTCGCTATGGAATAGGAACTGATTACTTTAATTACTATAATTCATATATGTATTATGAAAAGTATGGAGTTATTCGTTTTGATGTTGGTGTTGTTTTTATAATTAATATGTGTATTCATTTTTTTCAATCGTTTCAGGGATTTATTGTCATAACATCAATAATTACAGTGTTTATTCCTTTTCTAGCGTTGTTTATATGTTCAAAGTCGTATTTGTGGCTCCAAACGCTAGCTTTAGCCTGTTTGTACATGGGTTTATGGTGTACTGCTATTCGGCAATCTCTTGCATTAGGTTTTGTTTTTGTTGCAATTTGTTTTATGTTGCGAGGGCGAAAATGTTTATATGTGATTTGTATTCTTTTCGGGACTCTGTTCCATATGAGCTGTGCGTTATTGCTTCCTTTTGTGTTTCTAATTAGTAAAAATGACTATGATATGAATATTCGGCAATGGAAAATAGTGCTTTCTACATTCTTGATACTATTTATTGTGCTTGCTTTTTTCTTTTGGGGGCGAGACAATAATCTCATCTATTCGTCATATCTTGGCTCTACAAGAGAAGGTGGTTTAACATCTAATTATTTTAAGCTCTCGTTATTGTTTTGGATTCCAGAGTTTTTCTGTCTAAAAAAAGTCTGCTTGCAGGAAAAACAAAATGTAATTTTATATATAATGATTATTTGTGAGATGATTTTATATGCACTAGCAATATTTGTTCCTCATGCGTTTAGAATGGGACATTATTTCTCTTTAGCTCATGTCTTTTTAATCCCGCAATTGATTTTTGTTTGTGATAATAGAAATTCAAGATTCAACTTGATCTCTTATTATGTTTTATGTTTTTTGTTCTATTTTTTTATAACAACATTTATATATAAATATAATGGAATTTTTGAATATAAAACAATTTTCTCATTAGGTTGATTTATGAGTAATGAACAAACTACTGTTTCGTGTGTCCGGTTGTCAAATTTTGATATTCTCCGATCATTGTGCGCTATTATGGTTATTGTGGAACATTTTTGTGAAACAGGAATGTTTGGAGCGTTTAAACTGTCTTCGACATTCTCTAATCAATTTTTTTTACATACGATATATTCTTTTTCTCGAGAAGCGGTTGATGTGTTCATAATTTTATCTGGTTATTTTCTAATTAATTCTGAAAGGCAAAAAATAGGAAAAGTAATCAATCTTGTTGCAATGACAATCTTTTATTCTGTATTATTGTATTTATTGTCTTGTATTATGGGCCAAAATGAATTGAGTATTAAGAAATTTTGTATTAGAATAGTTCCTCAAAATTATTTTCTTTTCTTGTATGTTTCCTTATACTTAATGTCTCCTTATTTAAATAGGATTGTTTGTGGTTTATCTAAGAAAGGATATTTATGTTTTTTATTTGTTTTGTTATTTTTGTTTTCTATTTGGCCTACTTTTATAAATCTTGTTCAGTCTATATTAAATATTAAAATGATTGGAGTTTATACGCTTGGCTTAAGTGGCTCAGATATGGGCTTTAATATAATGACCTTTATTTTGTTGTATTATATTGGTGGTGCGATAAGAAAATATACAGATAATATAAGCATGAAATCTAGTCTTGCTGTATATATTTTTATAACATTTGGATTGCTTTTGATTGCGGTTTCGTGTAAATCAGTTTCAAAAGTTTTTTATTATTATGATAGCTTTTTTTTGATTATACAAGCGATTTCTTTATCAATTATTTTTAAAAACGTGCACTTAGAAAAATCATCGATATTAACTTTTTTAGCAGAAAAAACCTATGGCGTTTTTTTAGTTCATTTCTTTATATTGAACTTTTTTGATTATGTTTTTGATATAAAAAAAGAACTTGTAAATGCTAGCTTCTGTTACAGTGCAGTCTTGTCATTGCTCGTTATTTTCATTGTTTATATCGCTTCGATTTTATTTGTTTCGTTAATAAATCTAATTTCATCTATTATATCTAAAAAATGGAAGAATAGTAATTTGTATAATAGGAACATTTTTGTTGGCTAGAATCATATGATAAATAAAGCAGAACTTGAAATCACAAAAGCGTGGCCAAAACAGTGGGATTCTCCTATGGTGAGTATTCGTTGTTTGGCCTATAATCATGCTCGGTATATAGAGAGCGCTCTTGATGGTTTTTTAATGCAGGAAACGTCATTTCCGTTTGAAATTGTTATACATGATGATGCTTCAACAGACGGGACTGCGGACATAATTAGGGAATATGAAAAGAAATACCCTAACATCGTAAAGCCTATATATGAATCTGAAAATCAGTATTCAAAACAAAATGGAGCAATTCGAAGAATAGTGAATGATGCTTGTAAGGGCAAATATTTTGCTTTTTGCGAGGGGGATGATTATTGGATCTCTAAAGAAAAATTGCAGAAGCAAATTGACATATTAGAACAGGATTGTTCAGTTTTTTTAGTTCATACAGGTTTTGAAACTGTTGATGAAAAAAATTGTCAGATAGAACGTTTGGAATATGAATCTTTTCAACGTCTATCTCTTAAAGAAAATGGCTTGGTTTCATTGTTCAAAAATAATCACATAATGACTCTTTCTATTGTCATTCGAAGAGAAGTTGTTTTTTCTGAACTGTACCTAAATAGTCCGTATAAATATGACTATGCTTTGTTTTTTTCGGCCGCATTTATGGGCAAAATCAAGTATATTCCTACGAAAATGGGGGCTTACAGAAAAAACCCATCAAGTGTTATGCAAAACAAATTTGCTGAAATAAATGAAAAGCTAAGAGTTCTGTATTGTTATTTTGCCAATTATTATGTTAGTCATCCAGGTCTCTTGTCTGTGTATTGTAATGTACAAATTGATTTTTGGATAATGGTTCATCTTATTACGTACAAAAATTTCTCATTTTTATCCAAAATGCTGAAAAAAAAGCCCTTAAGATTAGTTGTTTTCTTTTTTTCTTATATGTATTGCTGCCTAGCTTCTGTAAAAAAATGTTACAAACATGTTGCTGTTTTGCTATATTTTCCCCAAATGTTAATTCAATAGTTGTAGTTTATGCAAAAAGAAATCATTACCGTTACGTCCCCTCTTCTTCCATCTTTGGATGAGTTTGAACCCTTACTCAAGGATATCTGGGATCGCAAGTGGCTTACGAACAACGGCTACTACCACAAGCAGTTGGAGGCCGCTCTCGCTGAATATCTCGGTGTAGAATACATCAGTTTGTTCACGAATGGTACGCTTCCACTGATTACCGCTCTCCAGGCGATGCGCATTACAGGTGAGGTCATTACTACACCGTACAGTTTTGTCGCTACGACGCATTCCATCTGGTGGAACGGGCTCACGCCGGTGTTTGTTGATGTGGATCCGGCTACGGGAAATCTTGATCCGCAGAAGATTGAGGAAGCAATTACACCGAAGACAACGGCAATCATGCCTGTGCATGTTTACGGAAATCCTTGCGATATTGATGCAATTCAGGAAATTGCCGATCGTTATGGTCTCGCCGTCATCTACGATGCCGCGCATGCGTTCAATGTGAAGGTTAATGGCAAGACGATTCTTGACGCGGGTGACATGAACACGCTCAGTTTTCATGCGACAAAGACCTACAATACGGTTGAGGGCGGGGCCCTGATTTGCCATGATGCTCGTACCAAGAAGCGTATCGACTATCTCAAGAATTTCGGCTTTGCTGGTGAAACAACTGTTGTTGCTCCGGGTATCAATAGCAAAATGGATGAAATTCGCTCTGCCTATGGTCTCTGCAACCTTAAGCATATTGATGGAGCTATTGCTGCTCGCAAGAAGGTTGCCGAAATCTATCGCAAAGATCTTGCAGATGTTCTGGGCATTACGATGTTCAAAGAGCGTGACGATGTAACGTACAATTATTCGTATTTCCCGATTTTTGTGAACGAGGCTGAATTTGGCATGAGTCGTGATGCGCTTTATCAAAAGATGAAGTCTCAGAATGTATTGGGCCGCCGCTATTTCTATCCGCTTATCAGCGATTTCGCCATTTATCGTGGATTGCCGTCTGCAAACAAGGCTAATCTCCCTGTTGCAACACGCATGGCAAACGAGGTTATTTGTTTGCCTATGCATGCTGGATTAAGTGGAGATGATATCAGCAAAGTTTTGGATTGCATCAAGAAGTAGTTATGAAACAGAAGAAGCTGATGCTCCTGGGCGGGCTTAGGTACCTGCTCCCCGTGATTGAAGAAGCCCACAAACTGGGCGTCTACGTGATTACGGCGGACTACCTGCCGGATAACATCGCGCACAAGTATTCTGATGAGTTCTGCAACGTCAGCATTATCGATAAGGATGCAGTCCTTGAGGCCGCTCGCAAACTTAAAATCGACGGTATTCTTTCGCATGCAGTGGACCCCGGCGTGACAGCCGCCGCCTACGTGGCCGAGAAGATGAGGCTGCCGTTCCAGTGCAGCTACGATGCCGCCTGCATTTTGCAGGACAAGTCGCTTTTCCGCAAGTTCCTTTCCGAACACGGATTCAACTGCCCGAAGGCGAAGGGCTACACGAACATTGAGGACGCCCTGAAGGACGTTGACTTCTTCAACTGGCCCGTCATCGTGAAGCCCGTGGATTCCGCAGGCAGCAAGGGCGTCACGAAGGTCACGGACAAGGCCGACCTGAAAACTGCCGTCGAGACGGCGCTTTCGGCCTCCATCTCGAAGAACTTCATCATCGAGGACTTTCTGGACAAGGTGGGCGCGCAGTCCAGCGCCGACATCTTCACCGTAGACAGCAAGCTCGTGTACCCGGCCTATTCCGACCAGCTGTTCGACAAGAATGCGGCCAACCCCTACACGCCCGCCATCGAGATCTGGCCCGCCTCCATGGAGCAGAAGTTCCAGGACAACCTTACCGCGCAACTGCAGCGCCTGTTCACGCTGCTCGGCGTGAAGTCCGGCATCTACAACGTGGAAAGCCGCGTATGTTCCGACGGCAAGGCCTACATCATGGAAGTGAGTCCCCGCGGCGGCGGCAACCGCATCGCGGAACTGCAGGACATGGCGACCGGCCAGAACCTTATCGCCAATGAAATCAAGAAGGCGCTGGGCATGCCGATGGACGACATCACCGCCCCGCAATACGACGGCGTGTGGTGTAACTACATCTTGCATTCGTCGGAAGAGGGCTCGCTCGTCTCCATCGAAATCGACCCCGAATTCAAGAGCAAGTACGTGCGCGACGTTGGCCTGATTGTGAAGCCCGGAGACCACATTACGCCCTTCAAGGGCGCGAACAATTCGCTGGGTACGCTGTTCCTGCGCTTCGAAACCCGCGAGGAACTCGACGCCGCAATCAGCAATCCCGATTCGTGGGTGCATATCAAGCTTAAATAGGGGGCACGCAATGAGACCAATTGGTGGATTTTTTGAATGGGAATTCCCTCCTGCAAAAAAGCAACAACTGCACGTGAACGCGGTTTACTTGAATAGTGGCCGCCACGCCCTCGAATACATTCTGAAAGGGCTCGGAAACATTCGCTGCCTTTGGATCCCCTATTTCACTTGTGACGCCGTCATGGTACCGATTCAAAGACTCGGCGTCTCCTGGAAATTTTACCACATCGACGAAAAGCTCGAAATCGCCGACAACCTTGAACTTGCCGAAAACGAATTCGTTCTCTACACGAACTACTACGGCATCAAGGACGAATACTGCAAGCAACTCGCCAAACAATACGGCGAAAAGCTCATACTGGACAACGCGCAGGCTCTTTACTGCAAGTCCGTTTCGGGCACCCACCAGTTTTATAGTCCGCGTAAATTCATGGGAATGCCAGACGGCGGTCTTGCCGTAACGACCATTCCCGACACTACAAGCGAATTGCCTATTGACAAATCCTTCGATCGTTGCAAGCACTTGCTGAAACGAATTGAACTCGCCCCCTCTGAAGGATACAACGACTTTAAAGATGTGAGTAAAGCTATTGCAGAAGCACCGCTTTGCCAAATGAGCAATCTGTCGAAATCTATTTTTGCATCGGTCGATCTCGATGACATCAAGCGTAAGCGCCGTGAAAATTTCGAATGCATTCACGATGCTATGAAAAACACCAACCGATTGCAAATTCTTTCCATGGATTCTTTCGAATGTCCGCTGGTTTACCCCTACTGGGTCGATAACGGCGATGCTCTCAAGAAAAGGCTTATCGAAAGAAGCATCTTTGTAGCGACTTATTGGCCTAATGTCTTTGAATGGTGTAAGCCGACAGATTTGGAATATGAACTTGCTGACCATGTGGTTTGTATTCCTATTGACCAAAGATATGGCAAGGAAGACATGGAATTTATAATAAAGGAGATTGAAAGATGTTAAAAGGAAAAGTCGTTTATTTGAGAATGATTGAACCCAAAGACGCAGAACTTACGTATAAGTGGCACAATGATTATGAGATGCAAAAAATGACTTGTGGCCCGATTCGTTTTGTGTCTATGGAAATCGAAAAGAATTGGGTGGTGTCTAAGACTTCTTCTAACGCAAGAGACATCTATCTCTCTATTTGTTTGAACGAAACAGATGAAATGATTGGTCTAATTTCTATTAATGATATTGATTTGCTCAATCAGAAGTGTGTTTGTGGCGGAATCGTTATCGGAAACAAAGAATATCGAGACGGTGTAGCCTATAGAGAAGCTTTGAAGATTATGCGTACATATGTTTTTGAGCAATTAAACATGAACAAACTTACGGGTTCATGTCTTGAAGAGCATATTTTGTCTCGTGCTGATATGGAATCTGCTGGTTACAAATTAGAAGGTGTGTTAAGGAACGATGTCTATAAGAATGGACGCTTCCACAATGTTTTACGTTACTCGTTATTGCGTGAAGAATACGAAGCAATGAAGAATTTGTATGATGACGATGACAAATACGTACTTCATTTTGCAAAAACCATTAGAAAGATAAAGAAAGAATTGTCTAATCACAATTAAAAGCATTTAAACAAAAAAAAGGAAACAACATGAATGTCAATGAATTTATCACAAAGTTTGCAGAAGAAATCGAAATTGAAAATGCGAGTGACTTGACTCCTGACACTCAATTTCGCGATTTGGAAGAATGGTCTTCCCTGTCTGTAATGGTTTTCATCGCATTTGCAGATGAAAATTTTGGCAAGGAAATTGGCGATAAACAAATTGCTGATTGCAAAACAATTCAGGACCTTTACAAATTGGTAACGGCATAACTATGGCAATTCTAAAATTCAATGGCGTTGGCATCACGGCAATGGCAGGGGCAGTTCCTAGCCACGTCATAGAAAACTTGAAATACACAGAGCACTTCCCCCCCGAAATGGTTAAGGAAGTTGTGGAAAAGGTGGGTATTTATGAACGCCGCTTTGCGGACGAAAAAACCTGCTCCAGCGATCTCTGCTTTGCTGCCGCTCAAAAGTTGATTTTGGACAACAATATCGACCGCAACGATATCGACTTGCTCGTTTTCATTTCGCAAACTCCGGATTACAGAATGCCAGCGACTTCGATTACATTGCAACATCGTCTTGGGCTCAAGAACTCCTGTATCGCCTTTGATGTGAACTTGGGTTGTTCTGCATTTCTATATGGAATGTCCGTTGTTTACAGCATGATGCAGTCGGGAACAATCAAGAAGGCATTAATTCTTGACGGTGAAACGCGTAGTAAAGTGTATGGCCCTCGCGACCGCCGTTCTGCGTTCATTTTTGGCGATGCCGGTATTGCCGCCTTGGTGGAAAGAAACGAAAAATTTGGCGATGCCTATATTTCGTTGAATTCGGATGGTTCTCGTGCAGACCTTATCATGATTAAGGCTGGCGGATATCGCCACATGTCAACACCTGAAACGCTGAAAGAACGGGTCATTGACGAATATGGCAATATGCGTAGCGACGAGCAGGGGTATATGAAGGGAGGAGATGTGTTCAATTTCGTTATTCGTGAGATTCCTCGCGATATCAAGAATACACTCACTGCGGCGAATGCGACTGCAGACCAGATGGATTACATTGTATTCCATCAAGCCAACAACTTCATCAATTCCTACATAGCGAAAAAGATGAAATTGAATACGGATAAGATTCCTCACACGATTGAAAAATTTGGTAATACATCCAGCGTGAGTGTTCCGTTGACAATCGTCAGTGAATTGAAGGGCAAACTTGATGGTAATAAAACTTTGCTTATGAGCGCTTTCGGTGTAGGCATGACATGGGCATCTGGTATTGTACCTTTTATCGATTGCCACATCAGTGACATTGTTGAAGTCGAAAACGGTTTACCATGTGACAAAAGCCTCCGTCGTGAATATACGCCTATCGAAACAAATTCAGAAGAATCTTCCACGAAACCTCAAAAGGACGCCTAAGAGGAAAATACCATGTTCAACCCATTTTCGTTGGAAAATAAGACCATCCTTATAACTGGTGCCTCGAGCGGCATTGGTCGCCAATGTGCCATTGATTGTTCCAAAATGGGAGCGAAGGTTGTCTTGGTCGCTCGAAATGAAGAACGCCTAAACGAAACTCTATCTAAAATGGATGGTGAGGGGCATTTTGTAATTTCTAAAGATTTGTCTGATATTAGTTGCATAGGAGAAATCGTTTCCGAAACGGTATCAAAAGTCGGCAAAATAAATGGATTTATTCATGCTGCAGGAATTGAACTTACAAAGCCAGTAAAGCTATTGAGTCATGAAGATTACGAAACATTGTTCAAAGTAAACACACTAACGGGATTTGAATTCATTCATCACTTTTCTAACATCAAAAATATGGAAAAGGGTGGTTCCATTGTGCTAATTGCTTCGATTACTGGGGTAATTGGTCGTGGTTGTGTGGCATCCTATGCAGCGAGTAAAGGAGCGATGATTAGTGCTTGTCGAACAATGGCAATTGAATTTGCAAAAAAGGAGATTCGTGTAAACTGCATTTCACCAGGAACAATTTTAACACCATTGATGCAAAACTACCTTGCAACACTTGATGAAGATGCCAGAGCCAAGAGGGTGGATGGATTCTTGCTTGGCTTAGGACAAACTACAGATATCAGCAACGCCTGCATTTATCTGCTATCAAATGCAAGTCGCTGGGTAACAGGGCAGAACCTTATTGTAGATGGCGGATACACGGTAAGATAAATTTTTAAATGAAAAAATTTCTCGTATGACCTGGATTACAAGTAAGAAATGCAGTGCCACAGATGCGGCTGAAATGATTCAGAATGGTGATGTTTTAGGCGTTTCGGGATTTACTTTGGCTGGATACCCGAAGGCTGTTCCTTTGGCGATTGCTGCTCGTGCCGAGAAGTTGCACGAAGCGGGCGAAGAATTCAAGGTGACGCTTTATGCGGGTGCTTCGACGGGTGACAGTTGCGATGGCGCTCTTGCCCGTGCAAAGGCCTTGTCGCTTCGCATGCCTTATCAGTCTAATCCGAGTTTACGCAAAGCGATTAACGACGGCAGTATCCGTTACATTGACGCGCACTTGGGCAAAATGGGCTACCTTGTACGTACTGGCGCTGTCCCTGCGCCGACTGTCGCGATTATTGAAGTCTCCGCGATTTTGCCGGATGGCCGCGTTTGCCTTTCTACTTCGGGCGGGAACTCGGTTTGCTATTTGGATATGGCGCCGAAGATTATTCTGGAGCTGAACACGCGACTAGGCGATAGCTGCATCGGCGTGCATGACATTGCGCTTCCGGAGCTTCCGCCGCATGCAAGACCGCTTGCGATTTACAGTGCAGGAGACCGTGTCGGTGGCGACTTTGTGCGCATCGATCCGAACAAGGTTATTGCAATTGTCGAAAACGATGCTTATGATGAAGTGACCCCGTTTGTCGAACCCGATGAGGTCTCGAAGAATATCGGCGAACGCATTCTTGACTTTATCCGCTTTGAAGAATCGCATGGCAGACTCCCGAAGGGGCTTGCTTACCAGAGTGGTGTGGGCAAGGTGGCTAATGCGGTTCTCTGCGCGATGGCCGACGACGAACGCCTTGGTCAAATTGACCTTTACACTGAAGTTATTCAAGAAGCCGTGCTCCTGCTCCTCAAGAAAGGCAAGCTCGGTATTGCCTCGGGAACGGCCCTCACGCTTTCGCAGGCGGCACAGAAAGAATTTGTTGAAAATACCGCGGATTGGAAAAAACATTTTGTGCTCCGCCAGCAGGAAGTGAGCAACAGTCCCGATGTGATTCGCCGTCTGGGCGTGATTTCCATGAATACGGCGCTCGAAGTCGATATTTTCGGTAACGTGAATAGTTCGCTTGTCTGTGGTTCCGCGATGATGAACGGCATCGGAGGTTCTGCCGACTTTGCCCGCAACTGCGCACTCGGATTCTTCCTCACACCGTCTGTGGCGAAGGGTGGGGCGATTTCGAGCGTGGTTCCTTACGTGAGCCATGTCGATCATACGGATCACGATACGCAGATTTTTGTGACGGAACAGGGACTTGCCGATCTTCGTGGTTTGCCTGTCGAAGAACGCGCCCGCTTGATTATCAAGAACTGCGCCCATCCGGATTATCGTGATGAACTCACGGATGTCTTGGAATACGGCCTCAAGCATGCGAAAGGTTTACACATGCCCTTGGCCTTGGATCGGGCTTTCGAAATGCACCAAAAATTCTTTGAAACGGTGCGTGAAAAATAATGTTTGGTTGATTTTGCATTAAAGAATACATAAAAAATTCCTTAATTTTGAAAAATGTCACTGAAATCTTCTGTCATAACTTCTCTTGTTTGGAAATTTCTTGAGCGTATAGGCACTCAAGGCGTGCAGTTTCTTGTTGCGATTGTTCTTGCCCGTTTACTTGATCCTGCCGACTTTGGGTTAATCGCTCTTGTGACTGTTTTTGTTGCAATCGCAAATGTCTTTGTGCAGAGCGGTTTGAATACAGCGTTAATCCAGAAGAAAAATGCGGATGATCTCGATTTTTCAACGGTATTTTATACAAGCCTTTGCGTTGCGATGTTTCTTTATGGTGTGCTGTTTGTGTGCGCCCCCTTGATTGCCGACTTTTATAACGGACAGACCAAGCTGATTCCTGTTGTTCGCGTTTTGGGCCTTATGCTTTTGTTGGGGGCGGTCAGCTCGGTACAAGAGGCGTATGTTGCCCGCAACATGATGTTCAAGAAGCTTTTTTATCGGAGTGTGGGGGCTATAATTCCATCGGGAATATTTGGTATTATACTTGCCTATCTGGGTTTTGGCATTTGGGCTCTTGTAGGTCAGCAACTGATGAATTCCGGTCTCATGTGCATCATCATGTGGTTTACGGTTAAATGGCGTCCGCAGTTGGCTTTTTCATTTGCAAGGTTCAAAGGGCTTTTTTCGTTCGGTTGGAAACTTTTGTGTTCGGCCTTGCTTGATACCGTTTATCGCAACATTCGTGACTTGGTCATTGGTAAATTGTTTACCCCTGCCGATTTAGGCTTCTATAATCGTGGAGACCAATTCCCCAAAATTATAATAGGGAATATCAATGCGTCTATTCAGTCCGTGTTATTACCATCGCTATCGACAGTGCAAGATGATAAACCTAGGCTAAAATCATTGGCTCGCCGTTCCATAAAAACAAGTGCATTCCTGATACTCCCCATGATGGCTGGCCTCGCTGCTGTCGCAAAGCCTCTTACGTTAGTTCTTCTTGGAGAAAAATGGTTGCCAGCGGTTCCTTTTATTCAGATCTGTTGCTTCAGTTATGCTTTTTGGCCTATTCATACCACAAATCTGTCCGCTATCAATGCCATGGGGCGTAGTGATGTGTTTTTAAAACTCGAAGTGATCAAGAAATGTTATGGCTTGGCTGTCCTTACTCTCACCATTTGGTTATTCCGCTCACCGATTGGGATTGCAATGAGTGCCGCTATAACGGCTCCATTGGGATCATTTGTGAATGCCTATCCAAATAAAAAATTTTTGAATTACGGATTTTGTGAACAAATGAAAGACTTTTTGCCATCATTTGTCTTGGCTGTAGTGATGGGTGGGGGCGTTTACATGTTATCGGGTATAATAAATATTGCTCCGATTTTGCAATTGCTCCTACTTGCGATTGTCGGTGTATGCTTCTATTTAGGTGTCGCAAAGTTGTTGCGGTTTGAGTGTCTAGATTATATTCTGAAAACGATAAAAGAGTTAGGAAAAAGAAAAAAATGAAACGTTCCATTGTCATCACGGGCGGTGCAGGCTTTATCGGGAGCCATGTTGTTCGCCTTTTCGTGAACAAGTATCCTGAATACAAGATTATCAATCTTGATAAGCTCACCTATGCAGGCAACCTTGCGAACCTCAAGGACATCGAAAGCAAGCCGAACTACATGTTCGTGAAGATGGACATCTGCGACTTTGACGCGTTCTACAAGCTCATGCAGGACGAACATGTCGATGGCATCATCCATCTTGCGGCAGAAAGCCACGTGGACCGCTCCATCAAGGATCCGTTCACTTTCGCGAAGACGAACGTGATGGGTACGCTTTCCCTGCTCCAGGCCGCGAAACTCTACTGGGAAAGCCTCCCCGAAAAGTACGAGGGCAAGCGCTTCTACCACATTTCGACGGATGAAGTCTATGGCGCTCTCAAGATGAACCACCCGGAAGGCATTACGCCTCCGTTTACGACCACGGCGTCCAGTTCGGAACACCACTTGGCCTATGGTGATGACTTCTTCTATGAAACCACGAAGTACACGCCGCATAGCCCGTATTCCGCTTCCAAGGCCGGTTCCGACCACTTTGTCCGCGCCTTCCACGACACCTACGGCATGCCGACGATTGTTACGAACTGCTCCAACAACTACGGTCCGTACCAGTTCCCCGAAAAGCTCATCCCGCTTTTCATCAACAACATCCGTCACAAGAAGCCGCTCCCGGTTTACGGCAAGGGCGAAAACGTGCGCGACTGGCTCTTCGTGGAAGACCATGCCCGTGCCATCGATGTGATTTTCCATAACGGAAAGATTGCCGAGACGTACAACATCGGCGGGTTCAATGAATGGAAGAACATCGACATCATCAAGGTCGTCATCAAGACGGTGGATAAGCTGCTCGGCCGCGCCGAAGGCGAGGATATGAACCTCATCACCTACGTGACGGACCGCTTGGGCCACGATGCCCGCTACGCCATCGATTCCACCAAGCTCCAGAAGGAACTGGGCTGGGAACCGTCCTTGCAGTTCGAGGATGGCATCGAAAAGACGGTGCGCTGGTACTTGGACAACCAGGAATGGCTGGACAACATCACCAGCGGCGACTACGAAAAGTATTACGAAAAAATGTACGGGAACCGCTGATTAAAGCATCTCTGTAATCAAGGTTGTTCAAAGCCCGAGTTTTGACACCCCGCTCCGCGCGGGGTCTTTTACCGTCGCATGTACTAGTCCTTTTCCTCGTTCTGCGAGCACAGGATATGGTCGAGTGTAAGCTACCCATTTTTAGGACCGGTTTAAAGTATACAAAATCACCCCGTTCTTGCCAACCGATATTGCATCGGGGCCAGGTTGTTCAGTGAGTCGTGCGGTCTTTCATTGTTGTAGTAGTTCATCCACCTGTCTGTTATTTCACGTACCTCGTCCAGTGTTCTAAAAATGTATGCATCAAGGACGGCTCTACGATACGAGCCGTTGAACCGTTCGATATAGCTGTTTTGCGTTGGGCAGCCCGGCTGTGTAAACATGATGTTGATCCCGTTTCCCTTGCACCATTCTTGGAATTCATGCGAGATAAATTCGGGACCGTTGTCGCAGCGGATATTGTCCGGCTTGCCCTTCTCCCATATGATTTCTTCCATGAAGCGGATTACTCGTTTTGCGGGCATCGATGGCGCAACCTTCTGCGCAACGGCCACGCGGTCGCAGTCGTCGATGACGTTGAGTACGCGGAACTTTCTGTTGCTCTGCAGCACGTCAGTTACGAAGTCTATGGACCATGTGACGTTTTCCCTTTCCGGTGTATCCAGCGGGTTCTTCACTCGCGCGGGCAGGCGTTTGCGTAACAGAACACGCTTGTTGAAGTGGATTGCCTTGTACACGCGGTAGACGCGTTTATGGATCCAGTCAAAACCTTCGTTATGGAGCCTGTGATAGATTTTCCAGAAACCATCGCAACCGTCCTCTGCCTTTTGGCGGATGGCGGCTTCAATCTCTGAATCGTCCTTGACAGAATCGTAATAGAAGTACGACTTGTGGATTCCCATCAGGTTGCTCGCCCGAGTGATGCTAACATGGAATTCCTCGGCAATTTCGCCCGCAATTTCCTTGCGTGCCTCGGGTGCTAGAGTTTTTTTTCGGTGACCTCGCGGAGGATCTCGTTATCAAGGGCAAGATTGGCGTACATCTTCTTGAGCTTGGAGTTCTCCTCTTCGAGTTCCTTGAGGCGCTTCAGTTGGCTTACCTCTAGTCCGGAATATTTCCGTTTCCACTGGTAAAGCGTGGCGCGGGAGACGTTCAGACGTCTGCAGATTTCGTCTGCGGACACTCCAGATTCAAGTTCGTTTACGCTCTTGACGATTTCCGATTCGGAATGAGTCAGTTTTTTCATGGCTGTTCCTTTGCTACCAAAGGTAGCTTTTTGACAAAGGGGATCCCCTTTTGTCTAGTTATGAACAGTCCTAATTTCGGGGAAGCTTACAAAAATGGGTAGCTTACAAAAGTACGCCGGAATAACCAGATTGCCTTCCTTTCGTCGTAGGATTGATGGCTATTTCCTATGGCTAAAACGTTCGTAAATAATCGAGAATACTTCTTTCCAATAAAAGATTTCTCCTGAGATAGTGCTTCGTGGATCAAAAAAGAACCAGCTGAAAATGCGCTTCTTTTTTTGAAACCACACATTTAAAGAGAAGCGCGTTCCTTTGTTCCGCGTAGAGATTCGTCCAAAGTTTCCGCCAACGATGGTGTTATTATACATGCGAATCCCTCGTTTCCTGTCAGGAGCGCAGAGCATCATTTCTCGTTGGAGCCCGAACGATTTTTCCAGTACCCACATGGTTCCTTTACAGGCCTTATCTAAACCAAATCGTTGGATTTTATTCCATACGAATTTTCGGTCATCCTCGGTTGAATGCATGAGCAGTATAAAGTAGTCCATAAAATGCCGTAATCCGATGCCCTCCCTGATACAATGGTGGTAGAGGTGCTGTAGCTGCATAATTAGGGCAAAACGAATACTCGGGGTGTAGAAACCTTCTGGTGTAAGAGTTGAATTTTCGAATTCGCTTAAGAAAAATTCTTGGAATTCATTATTCCTGAAAAAGATTTCTGCTGGCCTGTGGTGGACTTCTATTTCAATTCCTTTTTCATTGCGAAAGCCGATATGGCGTGACGCTTCGTAAGAACGTTTCACCTCCGTGATGAGGCCCATGTCGAGCAGCAGGCGTTCCACTTTTTTGTAGCCGCCCGGAATCCAGATGTCGATGTCTCCCGCTTGCCTTGAGAACGGGTCAGGATATAGCCGTGCATTGGCTTGCCCTTTCAAGATTGCGCTTTGGACGCCTCGTTCCGCAAACAATTGCGTATATCGTGCCGCCTCCTGGTTCATCATCCGGTTTACGCCATGGATTGCTTCAAGGTGTCCCAATACTTTCATGACGAATGAACGCGGTGGGCGCAACTCTGCGGGCAGTTGAGTGATTGCTTTGATGGCAATCCCAAATACCGTTTGTTGTTTCGCCATCGAAAACAGCGATTGCCATTCCTGTTCGCTCGGGGTGTACGGAAAGTCGCTTGTCAGTCCAAGCCCAACTCTCAGCAGTGAACACAATATGATGTCTAAAGAATCTTTCATAGGTAATTATGATAATTTCGTGTATAAGGTATGGCTTCTCAATTTTTCAGCCATATATAACCTCATGCTAATAGGATTAGTATGTTTTTATCCTTATATTTTTTTGTATGAAAATATAAGATAAAAGGGAATTAATGTCATGTTCTAAAATCACAAAAAATAATCTAATTGGTGTAAACTTCCTGTTTTTGAGGAATGTTATTACGTTTGAATATAGAGTAAGATGTAAATCTCTATCTTTGAATGCTTCTCAAGAGGAGCGGGGTGTTTTGCGTTAGGCCTCCAGCCACTTGGCAACTCTGTTGCCTTAGTGGCTATGGCCCGCGTTAGGGATGGAAGCCCGGAGGGCCGGGAGGGCCGCCCGTGTCCTGCGCTCGGCCCTCTAGGCGGAAAAATTGCGGCGTGAGGCCGCAATTTTATGCCGCGAGAGCCCGCCCCGCGCCCGCGCGGGAACGCCCTGTCGAACTATTCAAAAAACCTCAACCGTTTAGCATTTGGCTATGACGGTAGTGTCAAGGGTCTTTCGCAAAAATAGTTTGTTCCAACACCAGATTTAGGCTACATTTCCGTTCTTTCCGTCCTTTTCCTGTTCCCGTTTCAGCTCGTTTTCCTTTTCCATCTCGTAAAGGTGCTTCATGTTCAGGTACCTCTTGGTACCCCATTCCTTCGTCGCTACATATCTCAATCTAGCGCATACAAGCATCAGTGCCGATTCGCCATCAGGAAAACAGCCCACAACCCTCGTCCTTCTGCGTATCTCCCGGTTCAGGCGTTCAAGGATGTTGTTAGTCCTTATGCTGTGTCAGTGTTCGTGCGGGAAATCGAGATAGGTCAGCGTTTCCGTCACACCCTTGTGGTAAAGCTCGGCGGCAGACTTCAGCCCCATATCACGCAGTTTCTGTTCTACATCTGCTGCCTTTTTCAGCGTTGCCTCCTTGTCTTCCTGGGCGTATGTTGCCTTTAGCAGGGGTATGGCCGAAGCAAGCTTGTTGCGTGGGATCTTTGTCATCAGGTTCCTGAAAAAATGAACCGTGCAGCGTTGCCATTTCGCATCAGGGTAGCTGACATTTTGCATTGACAAATGGGACTAATCTTATTATTGTTATTGATAATGGTCGTTTAAAATTCTTTAGGAAATATCATGGCAAAAAATCAGGTCTTAATACAATTTAATCTTTCTGCGAAGAATGATCCAAATAATACGCTTATGTTTTGGTCTAGCGTGTTAGAGACAGATGTCGAAAAAGTTGATACAAAATTTTTGGAATCAAATTTTGATGATGTTTCTGTGAACAACCATATAAATCTGAAAACGGAATTTAAAAAGTTTGATAAAAAAAATGATTTAAAATATCAAAGAAGGAATCCTGTTTTTCTTTCGATAGATTGCGCTCATACAAAGGGATCTCCATATCAATCAGCATGTTCTTTTTTAGAGAACTATTATGACGCAGATTTTCTGAAAAAATACGCTGAATTTATTCAAAAGATTGAAAAATTATCAAATTTTTGCTTTTCTGAGTATGATAAATTGCAAATACAGCAAAATGTGATATCTGAAATAAGAAAATTAATCGGGTTAGATGTTTTGGACCATGGATCGATTCCGGGAAGTATTGCCATTTATAGGCGATTGCCTAGGTTTTCTCGCGAATTTAATTTTAATGTGGAAAAAGGTGGTCGCTATATAGCATATTCTTTTGACAAAGAAGAGAAGTGCTCATATTTGTTAGATATTGAAATTCCTGATGATGACGGCAAAATTTTATACAAGGAAATTCATAATCTTGAGCCGGACCAGAAAATTGATTTCCCAGGTTTAGAAAAACTTGAAAATTTTGGCCGAACACATTTCTCTATATATAAAAAAGATTCCATAGGAAGAACTAGTATTGTTTTTGAGGAACGAGGCTCTTTAATCAGGTCTATTTCAATAGGAATGAATATTGTAGGCGGAAATCATAAAATAATTCAAAATAGATTTCTTAGTAAGAAAAGAGACGAGATTGCTTTGAATGATTATTCAAATTTTGTGATTGCTGGAAAGAAGGATGTTTTTGATATTGAGCTTGATTATAAGAATGAATTTTTGGGAAAGAAAAAACAGTACTTAGGATCTTTTTTCTTTTCTGATGACGAATCTGGTAGAAGGAATTTCTTGGATTGGACTAGAAATGTATTGCAAACAGCAAAAGAAGTATGTATAATTGACCCTTTTTTTGATCTCGATGGATTAAATGATTTTAATTCATGTGTGACTACATATTTTAATTTGACCATTTTAACAACCGACCCTTCCGAGCGTCCAAAAGACTCTGCTGCTAAATTTAAAACGGAACCTAAAGATTTGTTGAATAATATTTATCGTTCGTTTTCAAATGCTCAAGTGTATTTTCTTAAAAGGGACAAATTACACGATAGATATCTGATTATTGATAATGGAAATGATTCTGTTTACTATAGTTTAAGCAATTCATGGAATGGGACTGTTAATAATTACAGCCTTTTCATTCAAGAACTTGAATTTCCGATTGCTTTGCGAGTAAAAGACGTTTATTCTAAATTCCTTGTTGAAGAAAATTTGCAAAAAAAAGAAACGCCAAAGCAAAAGAAGGTATTTTCTGCTCCTGATTTTTCAAAAGAAGAAATTCAAAAACTTTTTCTTTGGCTAAAAGAATTAAATAAAAAAATTGATAATGTAATTTTTGAAAAAAATATTTGTAAGTTGCTTCAAGCGGAATATAAAGGATGTGATTTATTTAAAGATGAATCAATTTTTCCTTTGTTAATCTCAAAAATAAAATATGTAGATGGATTGAATGAGTTTGCTAAGTCACTTGTTGTGAAGATTCTTGAGTTGCAAAAGGCTGTTTTGTCATCTGAAAAAAAGGTATTACAAGGGCTACCGCTAAAGAATATAAGCGAAATAGATGAATGTATAAGGCTAGTCTCTGAAAAATATTTTTATGGAGATTTTTTTGTTCGAGATTTGAAAATTGATTACAGTCTTTATATAATCTTAAAAGCTGTTTTTGCTTTGGCCCCTGTGGTGGTGATCAATACTCTTGTTGAAAAAGAAAAGGAAATATGTTCCATAGAAAATCAAGATTATTATGTTTCTCTGCATCTTGTTTTCGGTATGGTATCTGGACTTCTAGATGAATTCCCTGATAGAACGTTGCAAGAGTGGATTGGATTTGCTAACAAAACGCAAGATCGTTATTGTAAGGTGCTTATTGCGCAATGGATTTTGCACAAAAAAGATGATTTGTCGTTAAAAGATAGATTAAATCTTTTGTGTGATTTGGAAATTGAATCAGGAAATTTTGTAGCGATTCTTGCGAACTTATACACTGAGCAACGATTTGCACAGAAGGATTCGTCGCAGAATTATAAAGATATCATTGATGAATTTATATACAATCATTTTATTGATAATAAAAACTGCTTGATTACTTTTGCAATGAAAGCATTTTTGACTTCGTATGAAATCGATTTTACTCAATATGAAAAGTTTGTTAATCGAATTCCAGAGGTTAAAGATAATCTCCAAATGCTTTTTTTACTTAATGCGTTAAATTCATCGCCTAGTAGAAAATTATTTGAATTGCTAGAAAAAAATGTCGATAAAGATTTGTTTGATTATTTGCCTTGTCAAAAGATTTCGAAAAGTATTGTTGATGTTAGAAAGTATATATCCCATATACCGTATCTGGGAAGCATTTTGTGTAATCAAATAAAAAAATGCCCGAATATGCTTAATAAAATTGTTTTCAGATATGATATCCATCCTGACTACATTTTTGAATTGAACAATTATCCCACAGATGAATATGATAGCTATATTCTTTTAATTGTTTTGCATGCATTAAAGAATTTAAAAAATGATGGCGTAGATGTTTCAAATGAGATTAGTTCTATTCGATGGTATTTGCCATGCTTATTAAATAAGCGCCAGAATGATTTCTATGGACTGTCTCGGAAGATAATAGAAATATATATATCATTTTTATCGGATGATGAAATAAATCAATTTGCGTATAAGCTGAATCCAGGAAGGAATCGTGAATATCTTAATTCGCTAATTTTGAATAATGTTTCTGACAATCAGCATGCATCTGGCAAGCTTATAGAGGGACACAGCAATGACTGATATGTTTACCTTCATAGAAAAGGGAATAATTGCATATAAGTCATTAAACGTCCCTGATTTTACATCTGATATATTTCGAATTTGTAATGAATTAAATAATTTATTGAATAAAAAAGTAAACGACAATTACGAAAAACATATTGAAGATAATTCATTTGTAATTCACGAGAATGTGACAATGTTGTTCGCCTGTTTTTCTGATAAATTGTATTTGAATTTAGTAGAAGCTTTTGATCTTTTGAAACAATATCAGGAAAACGGGCGAATTGCTAAAGCAAAGTATCGAGATCATTATTATCATTCAATTCAGTGTTTTTTATTGGGGCTTTCTTTATATGCTCAATTACCTATATTTTCTAACTATAAAAAAGAACTTTTGACAACGACGCTCTTTTCTTTGTTTGTGTATCATGATTTGGGGTACTTATATTTTAGTGAGGATAAAGAGCGGATAAACAATACAATAAGGTCGTGGTTAATTGGGATTGAAATAGATGGCGACATGATATCTGATAATTATAAAATTTTACGTGTTTGTAAAATTTTGAACATTCGACAAAACGAGAAATCTGTTTTGGAATTATCAAAAGGAAATGAACTCAGTGAAATTTGGAAAGACTCAATCAATTATACTGATGAATGTATTATACGAGAACAATTTAGAATCGCAAATAGTCCGAAAACTCTAGAAAAACATCATTCTTATGAAAGTGCGGTCCTTCTGTATAGATTTGTAAGGACATTAGATTATTTCACAAATGGTTTGATTGAAAGCGATGCTATTACCCCGCAAGACGCAAAGAAAACTGATTTTTTAGAAATCATTAAGGCGATTTTACTCCATGATTTTAATGTTAGTGAAAAAATCAATATTGAAAATGATTTCTTAGCTTGCATATTAATGTTTGTTGACGAAATACAAAACTACGGAAGATTATATCAAGATGAATCTTTTAATCATTACGTCATTTTGCCGACTAAGGTTGGTGTTGAATTTTCTGGAACAGGTAAAATTCAAATTTTTAAAGATGAATCCTTTGTTAAATCTTTAGGCGAAGACGAAAAAAAGAAATATGATGCTTTTACGACCGAAGAAATTTACGGTGTTTTGCAGGAAAAAATTCAAAAAGAATCTTTAGATGAGCTGTTTGATTCTCGAATATGTCTGAGCAAAGTACATCATGAAATAGGGGGAACGGAAAACGACATGTCGATTTGAAGGAAAACGCAATTCCGTTATCAAGGAAACCTGTCTAATTTTATTCGGTACAATTCCGCGCAGATGGGGTGGGTAAATTATACTGTGTCATCAACCGTTGCTTGATGATGCCAAATCAATTTGTAAATTATATATTTATGCTGTTTCTAAAAAAATGAGTTAGAAAAAGGCGGGTGGATGAATATTATTTGTGACTCAACTTTTTGGATTTCGCTATACCAAAAAGATTCTCGAAATCATTCTCAAGCTCTTGTTTATGCAGAAAAAATTGATAACCTTCCTGCCAAAATTATTATACCCTGGCCTTCAATGTATGTGTTTTTAGATACCAAATTTTTCAGGTTGGGTGAGCTGTACGCAAAAGACTTTACGAGACGAATAAAAAATCCAAAATACGACATCGTTAAAGATGATCGATATAATCGTTTGGAAGCAATAGAAAATACGATTGAAAGTAAATACAAGCCTTTAGTCGATTATATTGTTGAAAAAATGTTAGAAGACCCCTCGTTAAAAATAGATTACATCATTTCGTTTCGAAATAATCCTAAATTTATGGAGCGATTATATACCATTTAAGAGGTTAACATGAAAAAACTTGTATGGTTATCATATGATTTGTCCATTACTGGAGATTACAGTAATCTTTTTCAATGGCTAGACGAACATGATGCTGTTGAATGCGGTGACTGTATCGCTTGTTTTAAATATGATTTTAAAACAAATTTAAAACAAGAATTGCAAAAAGACTTGAAATCTAAAATAAAGATTGATGTAAAAAAGGATCGCTTATATTTGATATCGCCCAAAAAGGATGTCGATAATCGGGAAAAGTATTTTGGAACCTTTTTGTTTGGACGAAGAAAGGCTTCTCCTTGGATTGGCTATGCGGCTAAAGATTCTTTAGATGACGATGAAATCTAAAAATTTAATTGTTGATTCTTGTTTTTGGTTTGCTTTATTTGATTTAAAAGATGAATATCACAATAAGGCCGATTTGATTTGTCGTAAATATCAATTAGACAGTCATAAGATTCTTTTACCATGGCCATCTTTATTTGAAGTGTTAAACGAAAAATTTATGACGAGTGAAAAAATTCCTTGGCGAGAAGAAATAAAGAAAGGCTTACGCAATAATTTTGAATTAATAGACGATTCGTCGTATAAAGACGATGCTCTGAAGTCTGTCTTAAGCCAAAATGAACTTAGCCTTGTGGATCAAATAATAAATTTAATGATGGAAGATGTTAAACTTAATATTAAGGCTATAATTACATTTAATGTTAAAGATTTTGAAACGGTTGCTCGAAAACGAGCCATAGAAGTTATAAGCGACTAAAGTGTGGTTGTGTCAGCTACCCATTTTTAGGTCCGGGAGACTGTAAAATAAACTGTGTCATCGTCCGTTGTTTAATTACGTGAGTAAAGTTATAAAATTCTAAATTGATTCTCGAGCCTTATACATAGTTGCTGAGCGATTAAGGACAAGTTTGCCAAGGTCATGGTCCATTTCTTTTTTTTGTTGCGGTACGCCAGATAGACAAACTTGAATAGGGACTCGTCGGAGCCGAATACGCCCTTTGTCTTTGTCACCTTGCGGATTTGGCGGTGGTACTCTTCGACTGTATTGATCGTGTAAATCGGTTTGCGTATCCCCACCGTGTACTGAAAATAACGGCTCAGGTTTTGCCAGTTATCCCGCCAGGAGCGGATGACGTAGGATACTTTTCGCCCCATTTGGAGTCAAGATTCGAGAGCTCGGTTTTCGCCTTTTCTAGTGTTGCCGCCTGGTAGACAAACTTCAGGTCTGCAAGGAACTCCTTTTGGTTTTTGCTGGCGATGTACTTGAGTGAGTTGCGTATCTGGTGGACGATGCAGTGTTGTACATCCGTCTGCGGGAACACTGCGTTTATGGCATTGAGCTAGACTATCGGATAGTCCTTCAGCCAAGATGTTTTCACGTTTCTTTTCTGAGTTCAGGAAGATTTCTAGCATGAAGTTGAACGCGCCGTTCTTGCCAAAAAGCGGTTCGCCCTTACGGAACTGTTCCTTGGCCTTTGCCATTACGGAGTCAAGTTCTTCGTTTGTCATTGTCACAATCCTTTCCCTACATTATAGTAAGGTTTTGGGTTATTGGCTGTGGATTGTGACACAGTTTATTTTACAGCCTCGTTTATTCTGTACACATATGGAAATTTCCTGTGCGTATGTCGCTTTTAACAGGGGCTTGGCCGAAGTAAACTTGTTGCGCAGAATCTTTGACATCAGGTTCCTGAAAAAAAAGCACTGCGCTGCGTAGCCTTTTCGCATTCGAGAGTACTTCTGAGGTCGATTCCAAGAAGCCCTGGTGTTTGTCCGGAGTGTTCAGCCTTATGCTATCTAATCTATTTTGATTATATTGTTATCCATAGGATGCTCTTTTTTAGATTGATTTGTGGATATTTCAAGTCTAAAAAATGGAACATTTTAGGATTCAAGAATTGCTTTTGCATGTTCCCAAATTAATGTGTTGCTAAAATTAGATAGAGCGAAATTTATTAGTGTTAATATGAGGTTAATGTGTGATTGGGGGGCCTTTATTGCTTCTTGTTGGATATCTATATATTTTCTTTTTAGTCGTAAATAAGATTCTTCTACAGTAGAATAGTTTTCTAGATATGGGGCGCAATCAATAACCACGGTATTGTCACTATAGATTTTGACTGCTGAAATTTCAACACTTCCGGATATTCTCTCTGCAAAAATTGCTTCTATACAATTGTTGTTTAGAAGAAAGAAGGTTAAGCGGTATTCATTTTTTTTATAAAAATCATTATTGAACATATTTTATTTATCTCTTATTTTTTTTTGGGGGGGGGCGGCTTGTATTATTAGTTCTTTTCCTGTAATAGTTTAATGCTGGTTTCGCAGCTTTGATTATTTAGGAATTGTCGTTACCGTGGGTTGACTAGAGTGTACGATCCTCTGCCAAGGTGGTTTTCAACAATCTTTACACAGGTAGAGGCTTCAAAAGTGGCCATAGTCGAGTGGAATACGCTTAATACTTTGTCTTGTAATTCAGGATCGTCTTCTAATAAATTTATATTCAGACCTTTTTCTGTTGCTAGTTGATAATTGATAGGACGTCCATGTGTCATGTGAGCGTTGAAATTACCTAGCCAATCGGCAATATCTTGTCCTTTTGGAGACTTGCCTTTGAACATATATGAATTGAGCCATTCTGCAACTTTTGATTTTGAAAGTTCGATTGTTTTTTGGCATAGATCTAAAAATCCGTTGGGAATTTCCAATAATTTGGGAATCCATATTTTCGCAGCATCTGGATTTTCTGATATTTCTTTTTTTGCTTTTTCAAAGTCTGCAAGAATTGAATGTGCTGGTAAAGAATATGTAATGCCGTTGGGCCTTGTTAAAGTCATTTGAGGATCAATGGGACCAATGGCTGATTGCTTTCCCATAATGATTTCGTCGCAAGCACATGCTAACATTGTTGCTGCAGACATTGCGTTTTGTGGCACGATTGCTCGAATATAATGATATTTAGCTCTGAGGTATTGTACTAACTGTTCTGCAGCTTCTAATGATCCTCCGGGACTGTGTAAAATTAAATCTAATTTGTCTGATTTGAGACCGTTAATTGACGACATAAATCCTTGGATATCGCTAAGCTCGATGCTTAGTGCGTTTCCTGAAACACCTGGAGTATTACAAGGAAATGCTGATGCGTAGATGATTGTGTCGTTGTGAGTGTATTCTTGAAGTTCTCGCAAGAACTGACGGCGGACTAAGTCTTGGCCTGCGTTCTTATACTCACTTATTTTGGCGAAAATTTCGTTACGATTAGCCATTACTTCCTGTCTCCAAAACAACGATGTTGTTTGTTGTCATTGTTTCTGCTTTGTATTTTTCAACATCTTCCATAATTTTTTCAAAAAACAGGATTTCTTCTTGCTTGTAGTTTGATAATAATTTTTTCAAATCTCCGTCTACAGAAATTTTTTTAGAGGAATTCATGCGAAAATCCTTTTGGTTGCATCCATTTATAAATGGTTTAAATATATTTTTTACTATGATATATTTTTATATGAGGCTTGGCAAGTCTAAAACTTTTGAGAATGTTAAAAAATATACACTTTAATGTCAAAGATTTGTTGCTGACTCTGCTGAAACATTTTGGGAGAGTGTAAGCTTCACTGTAATTTCGCTGATTTTTTTGTCAGGAAAGGAAATTGAATTTACTTAAATATACAAAATGAACAAAAAAAATGTTTATCTTGTTGACATTTGCGCTATTTTTTTATAAATTGAAGAAAAAAACAACCCAATGGAAGGCTTTTTATGTTTATTTCTATGAAAATAAAAAATTTTCGTTCCATCATTGAAACTACGGTTTCCATGACCTACGAGGAAGGAAAAGCGCCAAATGGTTATAAAAAAATGCAGAGGTGGGCATTCTTGGAAGATAAAGAGGAACGGTTGGTGCCATGTCTTGCCATTTACGGCGCGAATGCAGGAGGAAAAAGCAACGTCATAAAAGCTTTTTTTGCGTTTGACCACCTTCTAAAGTATGGCACCGGCGACGCGTTTCAACCATATTCAAAGAATGGTATAACTCCTGTATTTGATCCGAACTTATTGATTTCTGATAACGAAACCACGTATTTCGAATCAAAAATTGTTCTGAACGGCTCGATCTTTACATATGGTGTCGAATATTCCGAAAAAAAGATTGCTCATGAATTTTTAAATGAAGGTCGGGAAGACGACAATCGGCCTATATTTGAAATAAAGGATTCCGAACTGGTTCATTTTTCCAAAGTTTCTTCGGCAACTTACAAAGAAAAGGACCTGAAAGAATTCTTGAGAGTGGAATGTTCCGACAAAGATGGATTGCAGAACAGAACGTTCCTTTATTTGATGGGAACGAAGTACCCTGCTTTGAATAAGAACATTGCTGATGTATTGGAATTTTTCCTTAAATCGGTTTTTATTTCATTAAACAACCAGATTCCGGCCGGTCTTGGAATGAAAATGCTTGAAGACGCACTCAAGAACCAAGGGCAAAAGGAAACCGCTTTCGATAAATTGCAGAAAGTAACGACAAAGCTGGATTTTGGTATCGAACGATTGGAAATAGACCGAACCAAACTAGAACAAGACGCTGCAGGCGACTACCAATTACAAATAAACCCTTTGGAAGGAGGCCCCATAGGGGTGCGACGGGAAGGGCCGGAAGCATTTGCAGAATACCTGTATTCGTATCATAAGAATGACGAGCAAAAAGAAGTAAAATTCAACTTCAATAGAGAGTCCATGGGAACGCAAATTGCCTTCGGTGTTTTAGGAAGCATTTTAGCAGCCTTAGAAAAAGGCGGACTCGTGCTCATCGATGAACTGGACCGTTCTTTGCATTCGCTTGTATTTCAGCAAATTGTCCAGATGTTTACGAATAAACGATACAATACCCAAAATGCCCAACTAATCTTTACGGCACATAATACGGATTTACTGGATGCGGATATCTTAAGAATTTCGGAAATTGATTTCGTAAACAAGACAAAGAAAAAAGGTACGACGATACAGCGGCTTGTAGAATTTTCGGATATCCGAAACGTCACGAATTTTAGAAAGCGCTATCTCTCCGGTGAATTCGATGGCATTCCGTTTCCTTATTTGTAATAGGTCTTTATTATGGCGAATAAAGAAATGACAATTATCTTGTGTGAGGGGGAATCTGAAATCGCCTACATACAGGAACTGAACCGTTATTTAAGGGAAAATGAATGTGATTTTATATTCATTCCCAAACTTATAGGTTCCGGTTTTTTCACGGATGTCCACAAAAAGCACAAAGAAGAACGTAAGAAAAATCCAAGGACGCCTATAAAAATCTTTTTGGATGATGACATCTACGTTCGTAATGAAGGTAAACGTGAACAAGACAATGGTTCACTGTTCGCAAATTCAGAATATAAAGATGAGTTTATGTTTAATACTCATAATTTTGAAGATTTTCTGATGCTTCATTATGATGATGACACATTGGATCAATGGTTAACAAAGTGCACTGAAACAAATCATAGGAGTGTTCCTATGCATTCAGTGCAATACATGCCGTTAGTTAAAGGTTTGTTTCCTAATTATGAAAAGGGAGAACTTCTTTTTAGCCCGATTGATCAAGAAAAACTTGATAATTTATTTAGGCATAATGAAAATGAATCCATTTTTATAAAAAGTACTTTTGCCACATATTTAAAAAGCCGATTGGTGTAAATTTTTATATCTGCTACCTATTATTAGAAAGACGAATGATTCGTGTTTAATTACAGAATAGGAGGTGATTTGTATGAATATGGAATCCGTACAAAATCAGCTTGTATATACAACGGTTAAAATTATTGCTGGAGATGGTTTGATTTCTTCAATAGGAACGGGATTCTTTATACAGCGAGATTCTGAGACTGGCCCAATAAATTTCCTTGTGACAAATAAACACGTGGTTGCGAATTATGAAAAAGCAGAGATTGTTTTTTGTGCCAAAAAGAATAATCAAGAGCCAGACGATAATAGCCATATTTTGATTACTATTACAGGACTTCAGGGATTCTGCATAAAACATCCTGATTTAGATATATGTCTTATTAATATGAAATCAGTAATTGATGCTGCGCAAAAACAAGGAAACCAAGTTTTCTTTAAGAGTGTTGGGAAGGATATTTTTATTACAGACGATCTTATTAAAGAAGTGTCTGCTATTGAGGACGTTATAATGATTGGATATCCTGAAGGGTTGATTGACTTAAAGAATAATAAGCCTGTAGTAAGAAAAGGAATTACAGCGACATGTTTATCACTTGATTTTGAGGGAAGAAAGGAATTTATGATTGATGCAGCGTGTTTTCATGGATCTAGTGGTTCCCCGGTATTTCTTGATAGGACCGGATTAATTACGAAGCAAACTGAAAACGGCTTTAAAATAGGTGTGAGACATCTATATTACTTTATAGGAATGTTGCGCGCTGTACCTGCAAAAACAGTAAAAGGAGAGATTAAGGTTGTTGATGTTCCTACAGACAAAAAGGTAGTAAGTGAAGCGGAACTGATGACTAATTTGGGATATGTAATAAAAAGTAGCTGCATTGACGAGATGATTGAAAAAGTGATTTCTCAACATATTGTTTAGTTTTATTGTGTTAAGGAAAATGAAATTTGTTCTTTTAGATCCTTTTTCCTGCATTCTGCGTTAGGGATGGAAGCCCGTAGGGCCGGGAGGGCCGCCCGTGTTCTGCGCTCGGCCCTCTAGGCGGGGAAAAAGGGGCGTAAGGCCCCTTTTTCGTGCCGCGAGAGCCCGCCCCGCGCCTGCGCGGGAACGCCCTGTCGAACTATTCGAAAGCCTTCAACCGTTTAGCATCTAGCTATGACTTGGCCGTTGATTTGCGAGGAATGGACTTCCTCGTTGTTCCAGATAACGCAGTTCTGAATGTTCGCGTTCTTGATGACGCTGTTGTCGCCGATGGTCACATTGGGGCCGATGGTGCTGTCCTCGATGATTACGTTCTTGCCGATGTTGCAGGGGGGAATCAGCTTGACGTTGCTCATCGACTTGTTCTGGCTGACGACGTGGCAAATGTTGTTGAGCTTTGGTTTGTTTTGCAGTAGCCAGGTGTTGGTCTGAATTAGCGTTTCGGGGAGCCCGCAGTCCAGCCATTCCTTTACGGGGGCGGTGCGGAATTTGCAGCCCTGTCCGATCATGGTCTGGAGCGCGTCGGTCAGCTGGAATTCTCCGCGGGTGCGGATGTCGTTGCCTATCAGGTGCTGGAGCGCCTTTTTGAGTTCCTTGACGTCCTTGATGTAATAGATTCCGACGATGGCCTCGTCGCTTACGTATTCCTGCGGTTTTTCGACAAGGCGTTCAATTTGCCTGTCTGTGTTGGTGACGGCTACGCCGAAACGGCGCGGGTCCTGGACCTTGTAGGTGTAAAGGACGTTTTCGGTGGCGTTTGCGAGGCTCTGGATGTCGGCGTCGAAGAGCGTGTCGCCCAAGATGATGAGCAGCGGTTCGTCGTCGTTCACGTAGGGGAGTGCGAGGCTGATGGCTTGCCCCAGGCCTTGCGGGTCGCTTTGGAGGACTGTGCGTGTGTTGCCCCATTCGGGCTTTGCCTTGAGGTATTCATCCATCTTCTCGGCCTTGTATCCGGTAATAAAGATGGTTTCGGTGGGCTTGAGCGGGAGGGTGTCTTCTACAATCCAGTCGATAATGGTCTTGCCACCCACGGGCAATAGGCACTTGGGCAGGTTGTTGGTGTAGGGGCGCATGCGCTCGCCCTTGCCGGCGACTGGCAGAATGACTTTCATTTCCTTCTTATCCTCGATAATTTGTCACAAAATGGAGGTTGCCGCCCAAAGATAGTAAAATTGTATGTTTTTGTTTTGTCGCGGGGGAGGAAATTTCCCCACCCACCCGACCCTTTGTGAATGGGGACGCCCTGAGTCTTTAAAACCCTCAAAAAACATTGCTATTAAAGTGGTTTCCGATGTTCCGGTCTGGCGATTTCCGCCATTCCGGAATGCCGTTTTGATTATTCCGGCGTACTTTGAGCCACGAGTCCGGTGCTAGAGAGCCCGCCCCCCGGCCCTGGCCGGGGAACGCCCGTAATTGTTTAATTAGTCGAAAAAAATCTCTTAGACCTATTGACAAACCGAATCTGTTTGTGTATATTTAATAGTGAACAAATGTGCATTATGTGCAAAATTTGTTCATAAATCCTTGAACAAAACCGACTTAGGTCCAATAGAGGGGGTTGACTCGAATGTTGAAATTTCATATTTTTAGGGGAAAGGAATCGCATGTCCGCATTTAAACCATTGTTCGGCAAGGATGTCCTGATCAATGCCGCCTTGTGGGTCGCCACGAGGTTGCCCGAGGATCAGTGTCGCTTGCACAAGATTTTCAAAATCTTGTGGTTTGCGGACTTGTACCACCTGAAAAAATACGGCAGGACCGTCACTGGCGACACGTATATCGCCATGAACAATGGACCTGTGCCGTCTGTCTTGTACGACGAGATGAAGCCGGACCCGTCGGAGGGCGATGCCTTCCGGCGTTTCGACCGCGGAAACGAAAAGGGCTTCGTGGTGCCGCTGAAGAGTGTCAATGCGGATTATCTTTCGGAGACCGATGTTGAGGCCCTGACCTACTCGCTTAATTTGTACAAAGACAAGTCATTCGACGAATTGACCCAGTTGTCCCACAAACATGCCTGGAATTCGGCCCGGAACGCGGGCATGAATACGTCTATCAGGATAGATGAAATCCTTGATGAGATTGGTGCGGACAGCGAACTCCGCGAATACGTAAAAGACGATATTCTCTTCAGGCAGGCGCTTTAATTATGGAACTGCCTAAGGAGTTAACGGGGCGCTTGTATTCTGAGCGCGGTGCTGTGGTCCATTCGGAAGTCAATTCTGTTATAAAAACGGACCATGGCAAGTATTTGCTGGTTGTCAAGAAAACCGAATCGCTGGTGGTATGCTGTTCCGTCAATTCGGAACGCTACCGTTTCAAGCCGGAGGAATCGCAGCCCAAGATTCTGAAGAGCGAGAACGACTTTCTGCATCACGATTCCTTTGTAGACTGTGCGCAGATCTTTGCGATAGATGTGAATGTCTTTCTGAATAACATGAGTAAGGGCGTGTTTGTGCCCGTGGGACTGTTGAACGAAATCTCGATGGCGTTTGTTCTGCGTGCGGGGCAGACCTGCCCGATGTTGAATAAGGTCGAGCAGAGTTATTTCAAGTAGTAGGCCTCTCTGTAAGTTTCCCCATGAACAGTTGCAAAAAATGCAACAACTGCAATTCTTGCGTTCTGCGTTAGGGATCGAAGCCCGAAGGGCCGGGAGGGCCGCCCGTATCCCGCGCACGGCCCTCTAGGCGGAAAATATCGAAGGCGAGTGAGCGAAAACATGCTGGCATGTTTTCGTATCCGAGCCGAGTATTTATGCCGCGAGAGCCCGCCCCTGCGCAGCAGGGAACGCCCGTAAGTTCTGTTACCGTCCGATGATGCTCAACAACTTCCGCGTGATTTTCACCGACATCCCGAGCGCCGAGATGATCAAGTATGCCGCGAACTCCATGCTCGCGACCCGCATCAGTCTAAAAGGCCCGAGGATGTGAAGGCCCTCATCAAGACCGCCGAGAAGAACGGCTACAAGATGGGGTTGTTTTTGCAAGCGCAGAATGGCTGCAAGGGGAGACGCCGCGACCATTGCAAGCCAAATCGTTTACTGCAAAAATGGGTAGCTGACAGGGGCGTTTTTCTTTAAAATGCGCTTTTTTGACACTTTGTGTCAAAAATAGGATGTATATTTGTTGGTGTATAAATGTGTAGTCATTGCAAGTTAAACTTGAAAATTGTATATTAGGAGATAATTATGGCCCTTGCAATAAGCAATATCCCGATTTTGACGGGAATGGCTGCCGAATCCTTCGTGAAGAACGCGGAAGAGGCAGAACGGAGCCGCGGTTCCATCGACTTCACCCGACAGCATGCCGAGTGGAGAGGTTTTGATATGCGTAATGCCGCGCGAATTGCTAAGCTGAGGGCCGAAGGAAAATGGCCTTTCTAGAATCTCGTTGTATTCGAACGGTCCTCACGCCGGCGGTTCTCAATTGTTGCGAAGCCTTTTCCTGTGGTAACGAGGACCTTGATGCTTTTTTTTTCTTCGGAACAGCAGGAGTGTGTATATCGAAACATTGATTCTGCGGAAAAGTTGCACACCCGTATGATGTATTTCGATTTGATGCTGCTTTCGTCTGAAAAAGAAGGAATTGCCCTGTAGTAGCTTTTGTCATAAAATATTTCAGCCTATTTCAATAAAAGTTTTCTTTGGTCGGCAGGAATTGAAAGATCTTGCTGGACCTGTGTCAATTTGTTATAATGATGATGTCTTGAAAAGCTATATAATGTGCTTTTCGACGATTAGATTTGATTCGCAAAAGCAGTACGCTTCTTTGGATGAATACCCCAAAATTGCGTTCCAAAAAAGAAGAGAGTTCTCGTATCAAAGAGAGTTTCGCTTTTTATTACGAAAAAAGGACGCTGTTGATAAGCATGTAACTCTTGAAATTGGTGATTTGTCTGATATTGCTCAATCTTGCAAGTCGGCTGATTTAAATGGATTGCTTGAAATTAACGTTGGGTAGTTTTTTCCCGCGTCCCGCGTTAGGGATCGAAGCCCGCGCGGGAACGCCCTGAAACGTCGAAAAATCCATCCGAAATCGCTTTTTATCACTTTGTGATATGATAAAGTTTGTTATATTTTGCTTGCTAAAATTGTAAAAGGAAAATGAATTGGGGCGTGAAAATGAGTGAAGAGATAAGTAAATTAAATCCTATTAATGCATTGGCTGTTAATCAAAATGATATGAGCCAAGCTTTCGTCTTTTGCGCTATTGCCTCAAAAGAAGGCTTTGCTGGTTCAGTTAATATAAAAGATGTCAACAACTCGTTACATACATATTTGTGTAATGCGTTTGTTGCTTTGAAAACCACAAAAATATATAATCCCGAGGTTAACGTCGGGATTATCACAAACGCTAGTGTTGATCCTAAGACTGTTGCTCTGTTTGAATCAGAGGGTATAAGAATTTATTGTGCCCCGTTTGATGATTTTCTTTTTCCAAAAGAGAATAAATGGTCTTTAGCGTTTTTTAAATTGTCTTCATACAACTGGGCTATAAGGAATTTAGAATATAACTATTATATTCAACTAGATTGCGATGTCGTATGCAACGGTGATTTGTCTGATTTGATAGAAGAATCAAAGAGATCTGTTGTTATGCTTTCGGGTCCGTTTACTTTTAGTCATCCGGTTAGAACAAGATTTTTAACGGCTTATAAATTGCTGTATGAAGATGAACAAGCAATCGTGAAATATGGCTCTGGCCTTATTTGCGGTAGTAAAGATAAATTGCTGCCATTCTTTGATTGTTGCTTGAATTTATACGAAAAAATAAAAGAGAAAAATTATTGCAATGACAATCTATTAGGCGATGAATTTATTACTTCGATTGCTGCAATAAAGTCAGGTGTTCCTATAGTCGATGGAAACCCCTATATGTGTGTTTATTGGACGCACCGGTTTTATTTGGTCAGTACTAATTATTACTATGATAAGATGGCTTTTCTGCATTTGCCCGCTGAAAAAGAGCTTGGGATGATGCTGTTGTATAAATACTATACTAAGCACAAGAAGTTTCCTGATCAAAAGAAAATCTATTCACTGTTGAATTTGCCTAGTAAACGTTTTCCCGTTGTTAGAATATTCATCAATTGGCTGAAAAATAAAATAACGAAATAGACGTTGTTAATCGGTCCGGAACCTCAGCCCGATTTGACCTTTTGTTCGTAATTCGCGTGTCATAAATTTTACGCACAAATTGAATTTTTTTATATTTGGGCGAAAATTTGGAGATTACGATGACCGATAACGAACAACAGATTAACGTCGCGGGTGGACTGCAGACTTCTGCTAATAATACGATTACATTGCTGGACGCCCTTTTTATTTTGTGGCGGCGCCGCTATTTTTTGCTGCTGTTTATCTTGGCGGGTGCCGTTATCGGCTTGGCTATTGGCCAATGGAGTCGTCCGCAGTTTACAAGTGACGCTTTGTTGCAGATTGACCCTAAGGGGAACAAGGCGGCAAACCGCGCGATGGGTGAGATGGGGGCTATTCTTGATGTGGCAAGTCCGGCTGATGCTGAAATTGAACTTATCAAGAGCCGCTTGGTGTTAAGTTATGTGGTGGCAGAAGAACACCTAGACTATTCGGCGACACCGGTGAGTGCTCTGAATCGCATGTTGCACCGTGAAGGCCGTATGGATATCGGTTATCTGTTTATCCCGAAAGTGGCTCGTGGCGAAAAATGGTATGCCATAGTAACGGGAGAAAACTCGTATGCGGTTTATTCCGAGGATGAATCTAAGCTTGTCGAAGGGAATGTGGGCGAGTTGCTTAAGGCCCCGTATGCGAATGATACTTTGCAGATTCGTGTGGACTGTATTCTTAAAGCGTCGGTTGGAGAAAAATTCAGGATAAGTCAATTGAATCCTCTGCTTGCGGTTCGAACTCTTTCGAGGTCTTTAAAGGTGGCCGAAAAGGGGAAGCAGACGGGGGTGATTGGTGTGTCGTATTCGCACCGCTATGCCGACCGGGCCGCTTCGATTCTGAACACGATTGCAAATACCTATGTGCGCCAGAATGTAGAGATGCGTAGTGCTGATGCCGCGAAAACTTTGGAATTCCTGGAATCGCAGTTGCCGGCTATTAAGGCAAAACTGGATACCTCAGAAAAGATTTTGTCGGACTACCGCTTCCATATTGGTTCTGTCGATATGACGGGGGAGACTCGCGCGCATTTGGATAAAGAGATGGATTTGCAACGTCAGTTGCTTCAGCTAGAACAGCAGCGCCAGCAGGTGACGCGCTTGTTCAAGGAGGAACATCCTTCGGTGCAGACGATTGTAAAACAGCAAAATCAGTTGCGCGGTGAACTGAATCGTCTTAGAAAAAGTGCGGAATCGATGCCTGCCACTCAACAGGAGCTTATCCGCTTGCAAGAAAATGTGGCGGTCAACAATTCTCAATACACCACCATGTTGAACAATATTCAGCAATTGCGCGTGGTGCGCGCTGGCGAGGTGGGGAATGTGCGCGTTGTCGATTTTGCGCAGATTGAACCGAAACCGAGCAAACCCAAGAAGATGAATATTTTGATATGCTCCGTAGCGGCAAGTTTCATGCTGGGTGTGCTGTTGGTGTTCGTGCGTCGCATGATGCGTAATGGTGTGCGTAGCTCGCAGGAACTGGAACAGGCGACTGACGTGAGCGTGTACGCCAAGATTCCGGAAGCGAATTATCGCTTTTTGCGCGATAAGCGTCATGAGCTCACTTTGATAGAGTCTTCGCCGAACGACCAGGCGAGCGAGGCTTTCCGTACGTTGCAGACCGCTCTCGATTTTTCGCTTTCTAATGGGCAAAAGGTGGTCATGGTGTGCGGGCTGGTCCTGGGTGTGGGGAAGAGCTTTGTGTCGAAGAATTTGGCGGCGGTGTATGCCATGAATGGCAAACGCGTGCTCTTGATAGATGCCGATATGCGCAAGGGTGTTATTCGTAGTTCCAAGCTTGCGGGCCTTGCCGAAGTCTTGTCGGGCAAGGATTCTTGGCGAGAGCTCGTGGCAGACACTAGACTTGAAAATCTTTTTGTGTTGGGGTGCGGCAAGCGGCTAATGTCGCCTAGCGAACTTTTACGTCATGACAAGTTTAAGGAAATTCTTGCCGAGATGAAGGCGGAATATGACTTGATCTTGGTGGATACCCCGCCAGTCAGTTTGGTGACGGATGCCGAGTTGATTTACCCGGAGGTGGATTTTGCCTTGATGGTGGTGCATTATGGATCGGATTCTGTGAGCCAGATTAAAGAAAGTCTTTCGAATTTGCGCCGTTATGCCGACAAACCTTGCGCTTTTGTCATGAACCATTGCGAATACGGGCCGGGTAATTATGGTTACGGGTACGGGTATTATGATAGGAGCTATTTCGGCAAGGGAAACTACGGAAAAACGTTGTATGTAACGTGATTTTTTGCTTTGCTAGGCTCGGAAGTGGGCCTGTAAACAGTCCTGTTTCACTCGCCTTACGCAAAAGATGTTCTCTCCATTTACTAAATTTTCCGCGTAAAACTCAAATACAGGAACCGTTATGGAAAACATTACCCAGATTTGGAAAAAGATTCAGGCCCCGGAATTCAACCCCGCT
>JAEEGH010002955.1_pt1 | contig 45254 bp, 32 predicted proteins | sample 9134181 | NCBI WGS metagenome assembly JAEEGH01 (sample SAMN16246544, study PRJNA631951) | gut metagenome | biome: gut microbiome; feature: rumen; material: DP-attached | host: Bos | place: Iran: Karaj | collected 2018-10
AGTTCTCACAGCCCATCGTCGGCATCAACGAGTTGCGTCCTGAACGCCTCCGCCCGCTGCTCATCAGTAAGGCGCAACAGAAGAGAGCAGCGGAGGAATTACAGCTAAAGCTGGACTTCGAGGACTAAGACAACGGATTACACGGATTACACGGATTATGCGATGACGGTATATGTGTTTGACGGGACGATGGACGGGCTGTTGACAGCGGTGTTTGAGGCCTATGCCCTGAAGGAGCAGCCGGAGGAGTTGCTGAAAGGTGGCGACGCCCTGCCGTTGTTCTGTGAGCGGACCTATCAGGTTACGACGGATGAGGAGAAGGCGCAAAGGGTGTGGGCAGGACTGGAGAAGCATCTGGAGCACGAGGCACTGAAACTGATCTCCGTCAGTTGGCTGTCGGAACTGCCGGAGCTACCCACGCCGCTGTTTCATTATATTTATAAGGTGTTCCAGCAAGGCGACATCTCACGCAACTTTGCAGATCCCGATGTGCTCAACGTGACTAACATCGCCAGAAGGGTACTGCACGAGCAATTACGCATGAAACAGTTCATCCGCTTCCAGAAGGCGAAGGACGGCACCTATCTCGCCGTCGTCTCACCCGATCATAATGTACTACCCTTGATTACTGACCACTTCAGCGACCGTTTCAACGACCAGCCTTGGCTCATCTATGATGCCAAGCGACATTATGGATATTATTATGCCGGAGCTACGGGGGCACGGGGGGGCGAAGGTACGAAGCCGATTCGCATCACGTTTGAGAATGAAGCGGCCGTCCCCTTCAACTTAGATAACGGCAAACTGAATGAAGAGGTGCTGAGCAGCGACGACCAACTGTTGCAGAACCTGTGGCGCACTTACTTCAAGGCCATCTGCATCAAGGAGCGCATGAATCCCCGTAAGCAACTGCAGGACATGCCCAGACGGTATTGGAAGTATATGACGGAGAAGCAGTGATTTTTTCTCCCCCTAAGTTAGGGGGAGCCAGAGGGGGTCTGAACAAGGGAATCATGAGGCTGTTCAGACCACCCCTGGCCCCTCCTACTAAGGAGGGGAAATTATTTCATCTTGATACACATCTTCGTAAGATCATCGGAGGGTTCGGCATCGCCGACAAACTCCTCGACGGCCTTGTGGATGGACTCTGAAGTCTGACGGGCATCACCCCAGTCTTTCTGCAGCAGTTCGCGCAGGCGTTCTTCACCAAACTGCTCCTTATGGATATTCTCGGCCTCGTTAATACCGTCGGTATAGACGAAGAGCGTCTTGCCGTGCATATCAGCCACCTCCTCACCAGCGAAGTCCACTTCCGGCCACAAGCCAATAGGCGCATTAGCCTCCATCTTCATATATTCGCCGTCGAGCAGCGGGGGATTATGGCCTGCGTTACAGTACTCCATGTGACCAGACTTAAGGTTGATGAGTCCGATGAACATCGTGACGAACATTCCCTGATCGTTGTCCTCTGCCAGAGCGTGGTTCAGGCGGCTGGCGATGACGTCCGGCTGGAGACGGCCGTCCACCAGCGTGCGGAACATACGCGTCACCTCAGCCATGAAGAGGGCTGCAGGCACACCCTTGCCGCTGACGTCGCCCACGCAGAAGTAGAGCAAGTCGTCGATAAGAGCATAGCCGTAGAGGTCGCCACCCACCTCCTTCGCAGGCGTCATCATCGCATAGAGATCCACATCTCTGCGACGGGGGAAGACGTGCGGTAGCATACGCCTCTGGATTTCACGGGCGATGCGGAGTTCACTCTCGATGCGCTCCTTGGCCTTCGTGGTCTCCTCCAGCTGGTCGTAGGCCTCCTGCAATTTGCTGTTGGTCACCTTCATGTGCTTGTTATGCTTGTTGCTGCGATAACCGTAGAGGACGAGGAAGGCGATGATGAGTGCTGCGACGACACCACCTGCCGTGAGCATCACATGATCCCTTGCCAGCTTCATCTCCTTCACATCGTTCTCAGCGTAGGTGAGGGAGAGCTCGGCATCGAACTCGTTCGTCTGCGAACGGGCCTCCGACGACTGGATGGAGTCGATGACCGCACGGGTCTGCTTCTGCCAGTAGAGAGCCTGTTTCAAGTCACCCATGTGTTCGTAGATAGAGGCCTTCTGGGCACATTTGTTCTGCTGGTGGATCAGCTTGTCAGCACGCTGCAGGGCCAACTGCCACTGTTTGCGGTTCTTGGCCTGATAGACATTGATGAGTTCGCCGAAGAGACCGCCCTGCCCTCCGAACTCGGCAATCAGCTGGGCACGCTCCTTATAGGCCTCCTCGAAACCGAGGCTGTCGCCCTCATTATAGCGGGCCAGACATTTATAAGACCAAGCCGTGATCTGGTTCATGGGAATGATACCCGGCTCGTCGAGCGCCTTGCGGGCATACTCCTTCACCTCCTCGTAGTCCTTCCTGTGGAGGGCTGTCTCACAAAGTCCTAAGTAACAAGGGGCTGCACTCTCGTCGGTCAGGTATTTCTCTTTCAGTTTCAGCGCCTCGTGGAAACTCTTCTCAGCCAGTCCCATATTGCCGGACTGTTCGCGGATGGTGCCCAGGGTGAAGGTGGCGAAGTACAAGCCGATGTTGCTCTTGTTCTCCTTGGCGTGATGGTAGATGGCGTGTGACAGCTCGACGCCTTTCTGACGATTGACATACTCAAACATATAGATGGCCTCGTAGCTGCAAGCCCGATAGTAGGTCTCCTGATATTCGGAGAACTCAGTGGCAGTCTTGATCTGCTGGATTGTCTTGAAAAAGTTATCCGTCTCGCGCGCACTATAAGCACGATAGGCTTCATCAGTGATAGACTGGAGCTTAGGAGGCAGCTGCTCTCCTGCCCAATGGTGAGATGCTCCTGTCGCCAACAGCAGGAGTGTCAGAAACAACACACGAGCGATCTTATTCATACACGGTTTTTTTTAGCGAAACAGCAAAAAGCTTGCCTTATTTCGCTGCAAAAGTACGAAGAATTTTTAAAACAACAAAAGAATTATTCTTTTTTTTGCCCCCCCCGCTCATTGATCCTTCATGCCCTGTCGGCGATTCAGTCTTTCCTCGGCCTGATTAAGCTGCCATTGCTTGTGGGCCTCCTCGATCTCCTGCTCCTTATTGTCACGGTACTGCTTGCTGAGGTCGGCATACTGTTTGCACAGGTCTTCCATTTTGTCCTTTGCCTCGTCGACCTCTTCCTTCGGCAGATCCGCCGTTTTCTCTGCTAACGTCTGCGTATATTCGGCCTTTATCTTGTCCATCTCCACCTTACGTTCGTCGTAAAGGGCCTTGACAGACTGTTTCAGGGCGTCGTAGCGATTGTCGTCCACCTCAGGCATCGTGCAGACGAGATGCCTCTCCTCATCATATTCAGGCGTGTCGGGATAGAAGTAATGATCATCACCTTCTGGTTTGATCACCTCCTGCTTGAATTCGGGATGCGTCTCTGCGATGCCTTTCTGGATGAACGGCAGCATCTCCATCTCTTTTGGCACGAACAGGAACGAGAAGTCGTCGCGCTGTATGGTGTCGGCCACCTCCTCAATATTGAACGCATTACCCTCTATGTCGGTAACAATTAACGACAATATTGACATCGGCTCTGCCTTGATGCAGAGGTTCATATAACGGTAGTTCAGCAAGGCCGCATGGCCTGTGAGCTTGGCGTCCATCTCGCCTAATAATATTTTAATAGATCTTCTCATAATTTTCTTATCTTTTTTAACTTGAACTTCGTTCGAGTCTGCTTCCGCTCGGCAAAATTGGAACAAGCTCCATTCTGCTCTCGCTTAATCGCAGACTTCTTACTTCTGCTTCGGTGCATCGTTTTCCTTCAGTTTCGCGTTGAGCTGGGCTGAAGAGGGAGAACTCGGAGTGGAGAAACCGTCGCTGATATTCGAACTCTTGAACGACGACTTGGCCTCCAAGCTATCAGCCACCAGCTTCGGAGCCTTGACATCGGCCTTGAACTCTGTCTTGCCATTGACAGTATTGTCGCCAAAGAATTCTGCCTTCGAGCCCTTCAAAGCCACATTGCCGCCGTCGAGCTGTACCATGGCCTTGCCGCCATCCTGCTGAATCTCTGCAGTCTCCTTGGCATAGACACCTGCCTTTTCGGCCGAGATCTGCAGTTCCTTGGTGAGCGTCTTGTCGTCGGTGCGTCCCACGAACATCTTCTCAGCGAGAATCACCATGTTGCCGCCTTCTGCCAATCCCTTGTCGCTGCCTGAAGAACCGTCGATATCCACCGATTTCACAAAGACATCCTTCGCATTGATCATCATCTGTCCGGAAGCCTTGGCATCCTTGTCGAGGGAAGCCAGTTGCATCTTCTCGGCAGAGAGGTTCAGCGTACCAGTGGCGTTGCCGTCCTTGTCGAACGAGCCCTGACCCATATTCTGTGCTGCCACGTACCAAGAGCCCGTCGTATTGCCCTCGGTGTCGTAAGAGAGCATGCTGACATTTTCTGAGCGCACGCTGAAACTGCTCTCCTTGGTCTGCTCCTTCACCTCGTACTTGCCATCACTGATGGAATAATCTACGGCCGTCACCGACACGTTCTTCGAATTGATCTGCACACTGCCATCGGTCACATAGTCACCATCGAGCTTGCCTTCCTCCTTCAGCTGGGGATTCACGGTGCTGATCTCCACATCGTGGGAGGCGATACGCACACAGCTGTCGTCGATCAGCGAGCCGTCCTTCTTATAGCTGGTGATGTTCAGTTTGCCCGTCTGTACGCTGATCGATGCTGCCGAGTTCTCACGGATGTTATTGTCGCCGTCCTTCGAGGCAAACGACATCTGCTCGGCGGTCACCGTGAGGTGGGCACCTGTTGCCTCCTCCTGGAAATGCTCGGTAGCCTCCTCCACCAGTTTCTTCTCTTCCTCGAGGGCCTTCTGCCTGCGGTTGGCCTCTGCAAGCCTGGTCATCAGTGAGATGGCATTCTCCAGAGCATCGTAGGCCGTGGGCAGCTGGCTTTTGAACGCCTCTGACAGATCGTCGAGAATGGTCACGGTGACACGCATCAGGAACTCATCGAAGTTGATGAGGTCCTGCCCCGCCAGCATCACTTCCATGGCAGCGACATTGCCGGTGATTGTCGCCATGGTGGTGAAGGTCTGGTTGCTCAGGTCAAATGCCTGTTGCTTCACCTCACTCAAACGGTTCTCGATGGCTTCCTTGCGCTGCTCCACCGACTGTGAGGCATCGATTTCCACCTCCTCGTCGGCATGGATCCTGACGCCTGTAGCACCTGTCGTCGTGGCGGAGCGCGAAAAATAGCCGTCCTCCCCCGCCTCGTTGCTCTGCAGGGTGATGTGCTTGGCCTGGGTGATGACGGCCGACTGTGAGCGCACCACCTCCTCGATGCCATCGGGCCCGGGATCGATAGCTGTCTGGGCGATGAGGGGAGCGCGGGTTTCCACGCTACCATGCTCACCGACACCCTCCAGGCCTAACTTCTGTCCCCGGATGATAATGGTTCCGCCGTCGCCATAGAGCATGCCGCTGGCATCCACGTTACCAATCACAATCTCAGGGGCTGAAAGCACGATACGCTCGTCGTCGCGGATAAACTTGCCCCTGGCCACTTCGTTCAATATATCGGCCTTCAATTGCTGTATCTCAGCTTTCTGTTTGCGTATCTCGGAAAGGTCTTTCGATACGCTCGACTGCAGATCCTGCAGGGCCGACAGCCAGTTGGAAAATATTGTTTCTGCCATAATTCTTACCTTTTATTATTCTACGTTTGTACCTATACTCTTCAAGAATTCTCTCATCTTTTTGTGACTCTTATTTGTGAACGTCGCGTTTTCTGTTGTTATGATTCCACCGTTATCACCAAAAGAAATGGTCTTTTGAGAATTATCAGAGAAGAGGATCTTTCCTTGCACACCGACTTTCCAGCGCTTACGATTGACAAGCGGGTCGACCCATGAGCTCCAATACGTCGCTTTCGCCCATTCCTTATATGTACGGAGATCTTTCTTAGCCGCGTTATTGCATACTTCCTGCACCATGTTATCAACCGTATTCCCCCAAGCTACCTCATCCTGAAGGTTGTCCCCGATCGCCGCAGTCTTGATGTCCATATAAAAGTTATAGTCGTTCACCTTTTTCTGCAAATCCCCGTTACTAAGGAACGTTGCGACGGCTTTCCTCATGAAATGCTTCTTCTGGTCAGACCATACGTAATCAGCATTCTCCGTCATATCCATCGTGATCTTGTCCTTCGGGTCTGGAAAAACCATATTGTTGAACACGTTAGTTATGCTATTGCAATCCCTGAAAGTTCCTTCAACTTGTATGTCCGCCTTGAAATCAATCGCAACAGCTCTATACAAATTATTAATGGCGGTGGACAGATTATTTGCTGCTGTTACACACGTCTCTCTGTTCTTTTTGGTTTCCCTGACGATCTGCAAGTCGTGCTCGTACTTATTGAGGACTGCATTTTCTTGAATCATCCATGTATTTATGTCCTTCGCGAAGGCTGCCATTCCTTTTTCCAAATAATCTTCATTTTTCGGCTTACTATTCGCAAGATCATTCAGACTGTTGTCCCGTTCTTGCATCAGGTCGGCTTCAGTCTTTAATTCATTAGGCCACTGGATGTTCAGTGGGTCAGGGATCGCCTTGTACGAGGCATTCTTGATGGTGTTGAGTGAGATGACAGACTGGTCTTGGTTGACACCTCCCTGCCCGATGTAATTGCTGAATTTCTGAACGCAGCCATGTACCGCTTTGAAAGTCGACTTAATATTCTGTACCCTGCTGCAGGCCTCCGCCGACACATCCTTAATACCTTTATGCAGATCGAGGGCAACGAATTCGTCGCTGCTGGCTCTCCTGGCCTCCCTCGGATATTCGGTGGAGCCCTTGCCCGCCTCTATATGTACAAAAGTGGTCGACTTGATCTTCGCCGTGCCGTCGATGGGCCGCAAAAAAACCTCCAGCACCGTACGCAACAACTGTGCATCGATAACGTTGCCAACCGTGCGGTTAATAGCCCCCCTGACTGTACCCGTAATAAGATCAGTAGCAAATTTGATACCGCGGTTGTTCCACTTCACACCTTCCTCCTCATAAATGTTTTCCGTGGCAAAGAAACGATCCTTCACAGCCTTGCCCGACTCAATGGTCACCTTGTTGTTCGCCGAGATACTCACGTTCTTGCCTTCTATCTTAATGTCGCCGTTGGGTGCAGAGATAGAGATGCCGGTAAAGGCACTCAGTTTCACGTCACCCATTGCCGATTGAATCGCGACGGAGCGGTTACTGCTTGACAGGTTGATGGTGTAGAGTCCGAATCTGTCGCTGATGGTCATACCGCCGGAAAGCCCCCTGCAGACGTCAACATCTTCCCAACCGGGCGACCATACGGAAGTTGGGATGAAGCTCTTCAGCGACTTCAGTGCGGGAGAAAGGGCATAGAAGAAAGATGCCCCATCGACATTGTCGTTGAAGGTGATGTTATGACCGTTTTTCGAGGTAATCGTGCGGTCAGGCAGCCAGCTCCAGGAAGCGTTGGTTTTTGGTGAGAGCAGGGAGCCGGAGACGTATGGCCGCTCCACATTGCCTTCCTCGAAGCTGACCAACACCTCGTCGCCCTTTTCGGGCTTGAACTTCACGCCGCCACCGTTGGTAGCGAAGGGCAGCGACACGCGGATCCAGGGCGAGGCATCATTTTTGTTGTCATTTGCTTCTTCTTTGGGCTGCCAGGCAAACTTGACGCGCACCCTGCCTAGTTTCTCGGGGTCGAAATTATCGACGACGAACGCCAACTGCGGTTGCGATTCACGGACGACGATGTCGGGCAGGGCTGGAGGAATGGCTGCCTCGCCATAGAGTTTCACGCCGATCACCTGCTGATGCTCTTCGTATGTAGCCTTCTTCGAATCGTCGGTGTATATGAAATCACAGCTGCCATTCACGCCTATCACGACATAATACTCGCCGTCGACCTTGATCTTGTCGCCTATCGACAGTTTCTGAGCGTCTGCTCCGAACTCCAAATAGACGGCATTCTCGGCCACCTTCTTCTCGGCCTTGCGCATCAGGCCATAGAAGTCGGCATTCATGTTGATTTCTTTCCCTGAGAAGTTATTCTTGGCACTCTGTTTGTTCATCGTGCCAAATTGCATGACAGAATCACCACCCAACTGGTCTGTCATGCTATTCCACGGGTCGATGTTATTTTTCTTGTGCTTTTCGTTCAGCCCAACCGTGACCGAATTGGCCAATAAAAACTTGAGGCCTATTGTCACACCAAAGTCCCCTATGATGTCCGCAAGCGATTTCCCCCCGAGCACCATAATGATAGCACTGGCAATGTTTTTGCTGATGAATCCCATCTGTTCCTCCATATTCGTGAACTCCTTACTGGTTGCATGCAGATAGTCATCATAGGGCAGGGGATTGCTGTAGGGCCTTGAATCGGCCGTGGGATGATTATCGTCGAAGTAGTTGTAGGAGTAGTCGGTAGTCTCCGTTCCCTCTTGCAGAATGTTCTCGTAATAGCGTTCAGAGGCTATCTGCGCATAGTCGGGGTCGCCGTTCCCAGCCTTGTCGCTCATCTGCATGCCTAAGTGCAACTGGCCGTTCTCATGATACAGGAATTCTCCGCACCGGTTGGCCGTGCGCCGTATGAAATCATAGAAACTCTCGTTGTACTGCACCAGATATGGCTGAACAAATTCATCAGTGCCGACTTCCTTGTTATATTCAACCACCTGCAGATTTTTGCACGTCTGGAGCCCGAGGTTGAAACTATCCACTTCTTTAGAGAAGATGTCCACCCCGAGTTTCTTGTCCGACCAAGCCTTCGAGTATTTGTCGAGAGCCAACAGTTTGTCGCGGCTGAAGATGGTCAGTTCCAACTTTACACTGCTCCCAGTCGATACCTTCTTGAAAACCGGCTTGACATTGAACACGAAATAGTCATCGGCCACTGTCTCACCGTCGACCGTCAGTTTCACGATTTTCTGGTGGAAAGCACTGACCAGATCGCTGTTTTTCACATTCTGGCCACTGACGTTCATAGTGACCTTCATCTCTGCGGGACGGTAGATGCCTTTGTCATACGACAGCTTCTCCAGAGTGAGCGTGTAGTTGCCCATCGTCTGATCTTCCTGGAAACGGTAATCAGTGCCATCTATTGTTAATACATATTTATTATTTGCCATATTTCTTCTTGACTATTTAATTTTGTTTTTCATCTTTTCACTCTGCACTACTGTTTATCACAAGCTGCCTGTCCATCATCTTGCCTTTATAGGTGATGGCGTTTACGAACAGCTTCACACGGACGAGCATCTGCCTCGTTTCCTTGTCGCCAGAGTCAAAGTCATCTTCCACGTCTACCACATAGCCGTTGACGATAAACATATTATCATAGCTCTTCAGTCTCTGCTGGTCGTTAAACGAGGCATTGAAAAGGAACGTATAGTCGGAAGGTGTGTTCTCCATCAGTCGCTGATGATAGATTGTTCCTTCCTCTGACGCCACAAGTCGCACCGTAAACGACAACACTGCAGGATTAGTGGACCCATAAGGGAAGCCGGCATCATTACGGCTCCGTTCACAACGGTAACCGAAATATTCCAACGTGCAGCACTTTTCTTTCAATACATTCTGGCCCCCGTCCTGCATCTCGTCAGCAAAGAGCACAGCTTTCAAATGATTCGATAAGCGTTTTTTAATCATAGTCGTTGTCATTTTTCGTTTAAATACGGATTCTTGAACGTAGCACCCTCAAAAGTCACCTCGTTCGCCACAATACTCAGTTTCACCGTGCGTCGCATCATAGCGTCGATTCGGTATTCCTCCTCGATAGCATAGCAGTAGGCATCTTCAAACTCCAGCTTCATGTCTTTTCCATCCGCACTCGCCTGACCGTCTGAAAGATCCAGTACCACACGTCCATTCAGCGGCTCACCGCTAATATACCATTCGTAGAGAGAGAGGTCCTCCATATTCGGAGCCACCAGCGTCAAAGCGATATGCTCACATAGGGCATCTGTGTTAGGTCGGCTGCTACTTGTTAGCCTCGTGTAGTGACAAGTCAGATTCACCACATTGTATTGCTTCGAATAAATCTGGGAACTGTTGTCACCAATCTGTAATTTTGCTTGTACTTCCATATTTAGGTAGTTTTAATATTATTATTCCATCATCTATAATTTAGTTCTTGACCGATTCGTGTGCAAAGATACAACTTTTTTCGGAAAAACATCCTTTTTTGAAAAAAAAAATTGAGGGGAAGGCAAAATCCCGTTGCGTAACGGAAGTCAAAGGGAGGTTAAAAACAAAGGATATATTTAATGAAAAAACAACGGATTTCACGGATGAAACGGATTATCTAAGTCAGAAAGGCTTAAATCCGTAAAATCCGTGCAATCCGTTGTAGTTATTTTAAGCGTATTAACGCTTCAGAAGGTTCAGCGGGGTTTGGGGTTTCAGGACATCGTTGGCCTTGACTGTGCTGGCCTTGACGGCAGCAGGCAGCGTAGCCTTGATGTCTGCGGCAGAGGCAGCAACGAGGAACTGGTATTCACCCTCGGCGACCACCCACGCAGAGGTGGCTTCGTCGAACGAGGCGAGGTCGGCAGCCTTCACTTCCATCTTGACGGTCTCGCTCTCACCGGGCTTCAGGTTCTTCGTCTTGGCGAAGGCCTTGAGTTCCTTCACAGGCTTGTTGGCAGCCTTTGAGTCGGGTGCAGCAACATAAAGCTCTACAACCTCCTTGCCTTCACGATCGCCAGTGTTCTTGACAGTGACGGTGACCTCGTAGCCCTCGCCCTTGTCAGCAACCTTGGCATCAGCATACTCGAAGGTGGTGTAGCTCAGGCCATAGCCGAAGGGATAGGCCACAGGCACCTCGAAGCTGTCGAAGTAACGATAGCCGACATAGATGTCTTCCTCGTACTCGGTGTAATCGACGGTGCGGACATTACCCTTCTGTCCCTGGTTCATCATATCGATACGGGGATCCTGATCGATGGGGAAGTTCTTGGAAGAGTAAGCATCGGTGAAGCGGACGGGCCACGTCATCGTGAACTTACCAGAGGGAGACTGCTTGCCGCTGAGCACATCGACGACAGAGTTACCACCCTCCTGTCCAGCCTGCCAGGCGCAGAGGATAGCATCGGGCAGTTCACGCCAAGAGGCGGTCTCGATGACACCACCGATATTCAGCAGCACCACCACCTGCTTGCCTGCCTTGTGATAGACGTCGCAGACCTGTTCGATGAGCGAACGCTCAGAGGCGCTGAGGTTGAAGTTGGAGACATTACGATCAAGGAACTCACCAGAAAGACGTCCGAGAGTGATCACAGCAACATCGGCCTTGGCAGCCTGAGCCGTGAGTTCATCAGCGGTGAAGAGTTTCTCTGCGGGCAGCGGCTGGGGCAAGAACTTCACGAGCATCGCGTTCTTCGGATCCTTCTTGGCTGCCTCCTCGGCAGCAAGCTCTGCAGCCTTCTTGGCGTCAGCGATATAGGTCTCGTAGGTGGTCTTCAGCTCCTCGGAGACGATGTAGCCACCGTTCTTCAGACCGTCGAGCAGAGAGACGACATAGGCGTGGTTCACGTTACCAGAACCAGTACCACCAGCGATGAAGTCGTAAGAGGTGTTGCCATAGAGGGCGACGTTCTTCACGGTCTCAGCGAAAGGCAGGGCCTTCTCGTTCTTCATCAGCACCATACCCTCGGCAGCAGACTGGCGGGTAACCTCGGCGTGTGCCTTGAGATCGGGCTTGTTGGAGAACTCATAACCCTGATAGCGGGGACTCTTCTCGATGAGGTTGAGGATGCGGGCGACGTTGCGGTCGAGATCAGCCTCAGCGAGTTTGCCGCTCTTCACACCAGCAACGATGCTATCGAACTGCTCAGCCTTACCAGGCTGAAGCATATCGTTACCAGCCCACATCTGAATGGCACCGTCCTTACCACCGAACCAGTCGGTCATCACGGTTCCCTCGTAGCCCCACTCATCGCGGAGGATGGTCTGCACGAGATCCTTGCTCTCAGAGCTATAGACACCGTTGATATAGTTATAAGAGGTCATCACCGTCCAGGGCTTGCTCTCCTTGATGGCGATCTCGAAACCCTTGAGGTAGATCTCGCGGAGGGCACGCTGGGAGATACGGGCATCGTTGTTCATGCGGTTCGTCTCCTGATTGTTAGCAGCAAAGTGCTTGATGCTCGTGCCGACATCATTCTTCTGGACACCAGTGATATAGGCTCCAGCGGTCTTACCAGCCACTACGGGATCCTCAGAGTAGTACTCGAAGTTACGTCCGCAGAGGGGGTTACGCATAATGTTCAGGGCAGGCGCCAAAAGCACGTCGGCACCATATTCCTTCACCTCTTCGCCGATGGCCTCACCAACCTCCTCCACGAGCTGGGTGTTCCAGGTAGAGGCGAGCAGGGTGCCGATGGGGAAGTGTGTGCAGTAATAGGTGGCATCGTCTCCTTCACGAGTAGCGTCGATACGGAGTCCGGCAGGACCGTCAGCGAGTACGATGGCAGGGATGCCGAGGGAATCGAGAGGATAGGTGGTACCAGCTGCACCAGGCACAAGGCTGCGGGTGGCACCGATCACGGCGTCATTGCCAGAGAAGCCGGCCATACCTGTTCCGATGACGAAGTGGGCCTTGTCTTCGAGCGACATCTTGGCCATCACCTCCTCCTGATTGAGGGTCTTCTGGACAGGAGCTTTGTCGGCTGTGCTACAACCGACCACAACGACAGCTGCTGCTGCGAGACTTAAAATTACGGATTTCTTCATAATGCTTTCTTTTATTTTGCAACGGACTACAGGACTATAGGACTTATTTGCGTATAGTCCTTAAGTCGTGTAGTCCGTTGCTAATTAATTATTTAAACAATAGTGGGGTGAACTCTGAGAGGTAGATACGCCAGTTGCGCCAGATGTGACCACCATCGGTCTCGAGGTAGGTGTACTTGTGACCCTTGGAGTCGAGGTAGGCACGCAGGTCGTTGTTGTTCTTAATGAGGAAGTCGGTCTTGCCGCAGCCAATCCAGAAGAGGTTGGGGTTCTTGCTGAAGAGGTTGTCGATCTTCCCGTCACGATCAGCATAAATCTCGGGATGTCCATTGGGATCAGGCTGATTCTGATCTACGGCAGCAGAGAACAGGCCTACATAGCCGAACATATCAGGATTGTTGATGCTGATGAAGAGGCTGTGGAAGCCACCCATCGACAGACCTGCGATGGCACGGTGAGCCTTGTCCTTCTTCACACGGTAGGTCTTCTCAACGAATTTCACCACATCAGGGAAAGCGGTCTCGAATGAGCCCTCCATCGTCTTGGGGAGCATCATCGTGGGCACCTTGAAGCCCTCAGAGGTCTCACCCGGGCAAGCCTCCTGCGAGATGTTGCCGTTGGTCATCACCACGAGCATGGGCTCAGCCTTGCCCTGGGCGATGAGGTTGTCGAGGATCTGGGCAGCACGTCCGAGTTCACTCCAGGCGTTCTCGTCGCCACCGATACCATGCAACAGATAGAGCACGGGATACTTTTTCTTGCTCTTCTCATAACCAGCTGGGGTATAAACCGTCAAGCGACGCGTCAGACCTGCCGTAGGACTCTCGTACCAGATCTTGCTCACGGTGCCGTGGGCCACCTTGTTCACCTTGTAGAGGTCTGCACGGGCATCGCCGCCGATGAGCAGCACGCTGAACAAGTTGTTGATGTCGCGGATGTTGTAGACATTCAGCGGATCGATGATCTTCACACCGTCCACAATCATATTGTAGGTATAGAGCTCGGGCTTCAGGGGCTCGGAGGTGAAGCTCCACACGCCCTTGTCGTCCTTCACGAGATCCACCACGCCAGGAGCGTCGTAGGTGTTGCCACCAAACTCAACCTTCTTCGGGGGGAGGAAGTCGCCAGTGATCTCCACCTTCTGTGCCTGTGGGGCAATCATGTTGAAGGTGACGGTATTGTCAGCATTCACTACGGGCGAAGCCACCTGCGGGCCCTGTCCCCAGCTGAGGTTCTGCTGAGCCTGTGCTGCCATGCCCGTCAGACAGAGGGCAGCGATTACGAATAATTTCTTCATCTTTCTCATAATTTAGTTATTCATGGTGCAAAGATACAAATGTTTTTTGAAATCCCTGCACCATTATTAGTTAAAATTTACCAACCGGGATTCTGCTTCATGTTAGGATTGAGTTCGAGTTCCTTGAGAGGGATGGGCAGGAGCATGTGCTTGTCCTTGAAACCATAGACCGAGTTCTGCCAGTTCCACTGTACACCGTCAGTGGTGAAGGCTGGAACCTGCTTTCCCTGTTCAGCCATGGCGCTCTTGGCATCGTTCCAGCGCACGAGGTCCTGATAGCGGATGGCCTCACAGCAGAGTTCCAGACGCTTCTCCGTCTTGATGTCATCGAGGGTGACAGCTGTCAGCGGCTGCTCCTGGGCACGGGTACGGATCTGGTTGATGTAGTCGAGGGCCTTGCCGCTGTTGCCAGCCTGCAACTGAGCCTCGGCAGCCATCAGCAGCACCTCGGCATAGCGCATGATCTTCAGGTCGATGAACTGTCCGGCCTGGAAGAACGACATATCCGTCACACAGTCTTCCTTGTATGACTGCGTCTTCCAGTAGAAGTAACCCTCGTCACCATAGACGGCGTTACTACCTGAGATACTCACACCGAGTTCCTGGAGCTGCTGATAGGTCAGCACGCTCTTGTTCAGACGGTATCCGTCGGCACCCTCCCACTCTACGAAGGCATCATAGAGCGACTTACGTGGGTTCAGGAAGCCGTATGTACCCGTAGCGAGCACATCGGCAGCCGTTCCCTTATACTTCAGCTTGTCAGAACGCCAGCCCTGCATGATGTACACCATGTCCATCTGGTTCCACATCTGCTCTGTGTCGTAACGCTTCTGGAGTTCGAACACCGACTCACAGTTGTTGTTGGCGGCGGCGTGGAACTGCTGGTCATATTCGCCAGAGAAGAGGGCGTACTTGTTAGAGTTGATCACGTTGTCGAGCATCGAGGCAGCCTCGCTGTACTTACCCTGGAAGAGGTAAGCCTTACCCAGCAGTGCCTGTGCGAACTCCTTGGTGGCACGTATACCTGTCTCCGCGTCATTGACGCTGGTCTTAGAGGGCAGTGTACCACTGTTGATGGCCTCAGTCAGGTCTTGCTCCACGAAAGCCCATGTCTCTGCGGGGTCGCTGTTAGCCTGACGGTACTCATCGGATGCCAGCAGATGGTCCACCTTCGGAGCGGTGCCCCAGAGGCTGACGAGTTCGAAGTGAGCCCATGCACGCAGCACCTTGGCCTCGTTGATGGCGTGCTTCATGACGGGGGTGTCGCCCTGGGTCATGTCGATGATCAAGTTGGCGTTGTAGATGACAGAGTATAAGCCGGAATAGACGCCCTCTACCGAACTGTGATTCGAGTCGTAAGTGTACTCATTGAGTTTCTCCATCTCACCGTTGTCACCACGCTGACCGCCGCCGCACCATACATCGTCTGAAAGCAGATTCTTGAGGAAATACCAGGTGAAGTAGTTCGACCTTATCGACAGGTACAGAGCTGCCGAAGCGGTGTTGACATTCTCGTCAGTGGTGTAGTATGTGTCCATGCTACCCATGTTGCCGTGCTTCTCGATGTCGAGCTCACTGGAGCAACTTACGAAGAGATAAGAGGAAAGAGGAAGGAGGAAAGAGAATACTCCTGCCACAACCATTTTATAAATATTCTTTTTCATAACTGTCTTTTTTATCTGTGATAATCAAATCTTCTGTGATAATCTGTGAAATCTGTGGCTTAGAATTCGACGTTGAAGCCCAGCACCAACTTCTTAGATGTAGGATAAGCGCCCTTGTCGATACCCATACCAGAGAGGGCATTGGCCGAAGCCTCGGGATCGAAGCCGGGATAGCTGCTGATCGTGAAGAAGTCGTCGAGAGAACCGTAAACACGGCAGTGGGAAATGCCGACCTTGCTCAGCAGGTTCTTCGGCAGGGTGTAACCCAGCTGAATCTGCTTGAACTTGAAGTAGTTGCCGCTGTAGACCATGGCGTCAGAGTCGGCGTACTTATCCATATCGTTAGCACCTGCACGGGGCTTGGTGCCGCTCTTGTTGCTCTCCGTCCAGCGGTCTTCATACAACACTTCCTTCATCTTGTTGGAGGTGGCGTAGTCCGGACGGTTGATACAGTTGAAGATCTTGTTGCCTGCAGCACCTGTGCCGAAGATGGTCAGGTCGAAGCCCTTGTAGGCAGCAGTAATCGTGAGACCGTAGGTCACTTTGGGAATGGCGTTGCCGATATCAGTACGGTCGTCGTCATTTACCACACCGTCACCGTTCAGGTCCTTGAACATCGGATCACCGGTCTCAGGATTGATCTTATCGAACTGATAGCCACGGAAGTAGTACACGGGATAGCCCTTCTCGAAGTAGGTGATGGTATAGGTGTGGAAACCAGTACCGCCCAGACGTACGAGTGAAGGATCAAGGAAGGTCACCTCATTCGACAACGTCGAGAAGTTACCACGGACGCTATAGTTGAAATCACCGATATGGTCGCGCCAGCCGAGCTCGAGCTCGAAGCCCTTGTTCTCCACGTTACCGGCGTTGATGGGTGATGTCGTACCACCGATGATGAGCGACGGTGTGGTTCCTGATACGAGCAGGTCCTTGGTCTTCTTGATGAAGTAGTCGATGCCGAAGGTCAGGCGTCCGCCGAGGAGGATACCGTCGAAGCCGAAGTTCAGCTGCTCAGAGGTCTCCCATTTCAGATCGTCGTTACCCATCGACGTGGGGGTAGCAGCCTGAGTGTACTGGATACCGCTGGTGAAGGGGTAGAGACCACCCTGCGTCATGTCGGTGCTGTAGGGATAACCGCTCAATGAGGAGAGGCTACCGTTCTGACCCCAGGAGGCACGGAACTTCAGGCTGTCAAACCATTTCTTAATCGGATTGAAGAATTTCTCTTCGCTGATGGTCCAACCTACTGACACAGCGGGGAAGTAACCCCAGCGGGTCTTCTTGGAGAGTTTCGAGAGGTCGGCGGCATCAGCACGGAGCGAAGCCTGGAAGAGATAGCGGCCCATGAAGTCGTAGCCCACGCGGCCGAAGTAAGAATATTTGGTGGTGTTGGTGGTCTCACCGCTCACGCCCTTTGTAGCCGAGGCGTTGGCATAGTTCAGATAGTAGAACAGCGGATCGTTCTTCAGCAGGGCGTCCTCACCGTTGTCACTCAGACTGCCCGTCACGAAATCATAGTCGCTGTCCTGGAACGAGATACCGGCCATGGCGCTGACGGTGTGTTTGTCGGCAAAGGTCTGCATGTAGTTGACGAAGTTCTCCCACTGATAATAGATAGAGGTGCTCGAAGTGTTGCTCTGGCTCACGTAGTCGCGGTTCTGTGTGGAGTTGCCGTAGAAGGGCAGGCTCGTCGAAGCGTTGCGCGTGCCACCCAGACGATAGCCGAAGCGGGAGGTGACGGTCACATGGGGGATGAGCGTGAAGTCGCCATAGATAGATCCCGTCACGTTGAAGCCCTCATTCTTCGACAGGTTGTTGTCGCGCATCACCAGCGGGTTGTACTGCTCACCCTTGTAGAACTGGGAGGTGCCGTAGTAGTTGCCGTCCTCGTCCTGGAGCAGGTGCTTGCCCTGAGCGACCAGGTCTGAAACCGTCTCAGGCACGCCGTTGCTGTAAGACTCCGGTGTCAGCGGATCCATCATCAGCACAGCCGTCAGCAGAGAACCATATTCATTGTTGGAAGAAACCGAACGCACGTCGTACTTCTCCACCTGGTTCGTGGTACCCACCTTCAGCCAGTCCTTGATCTTATACTCACCGTTGATGGTGGCGGTCAGACGCTTGTAGAGGTCGGCGTCACCCTTCACGATACCGTTGTTCCTCAGATAAGAGAGGGCCAGATAGTAGTTGCCGCGGTCGTTACCGCCAGTGAACGAGAGGTTGTGCTTCTGCATGTGTCCGTGGGTGAAGGCGACGTCAGTCCACTTCGTGTCGGTGTTGCCATATCTGTTCTCATCCATGAATTCCTGCGTGAAGAGCTTACCCTCAATCATATACTTCATATACTCCTGGGCGTTGAGCATCGTGGGAACCTTGGCCAGGCTCTCGTCAGTCCACTGGAAGTCGTAGGCGATCTTGCCCTGTCCGGCCTTACCTTTCTTGGTGGTGATCAGCACCACGCCGTTACCAGCCTCAGCACCGTAGATGGCAGCCGAAGCAGCGTCCTTCAGGATTTCCATCGAGGAGATGGTCGAGGGGTCGATGCCGCTGATGTCGGAGAGTCGCACACCGTCGACGACGTAGAGGGGATTAGAACTGGCATTAGAGGAATAGCCGCGCACACGCACTGTAGGAGATGAACCCGGGGCGGCGGAGGTGCTAATCACCTGCACACCCGAGGTCTTGCCCTGCAGAGCCTGCTGGGCGTTAGCGATGGTACGGTTCTCGATGTCCTCGGGCTTCACCTGCGAGATGGCACCCGTCACCGAGCTCTTCTTCTGTACACCGTAACCCACGACCACCACCTCGTCGAGCACCTTGTTGTCTGGCTGCAGGCTAATGGTCATACCGTTCTTAGCGGCCACTTCCTGAGATTCGTAGCCGATGTAGGAGACGACGATCGTCTGTCCGGCCTTCACGTTGATGATGAAGTTACCGTCGAAGTCGGTGATGGTGGCGTTCTTGGCATCAGCCTTGTCGCTGACGGTCGCACCGATCACGGCCTCACCGCGCTCGTCAATCACAGTGCCCTTGATTCCCTGGGCGAAGGATGTAGCTGACACGAACAGTGCCATCAACATCATTAGAATACTGCTCTTTTTCATTGAGTTTTAATTGTTAGTTTAAAAATGTTAGATGTATAATTGTTTCATTCCGTTTGGCCTTTGCGGCCGATTTCGGGTGCAAAAGTAGATATTATTCCTTTTACGCTCATTTCAGCATGTTCTTTTGATTGTCGCCAGTGTTCAAAAGTGTTTTCCGGCGTTTCAATTTGTTCAAAACCGTTCCGATTTGTTCAAATCAGAGGATTTGGAGGCCTAAGGAATATAGGATTTTAGGATTTTTTATTCTCAATAATTCAATTTTCAATTATTTTTCTTAACTTTGCACACAACAAAGTGAATAACGTATGAATAAGACGATAAAGATAGCGGTGGGACTGCTGACACTGGTTCTGCTCTCCTGCCAGAAGACAGAGCCGCCACAGCAGCGAGACAAAGACGAGGAGAACGGCTTTGTAGTGGCGCAGGAGCTGTCGAACAGCCGTGTGCAGTGCATCGCGGAGGACAAGGCCGGGCAACTGTGGATAGGCACGTTCCGCGGACTGAACCGCTACGACGGGCATGAGTATCACCAGTATTTCTGCGCTGACGACACAACCGGACTGCCAGACAACCAAATCAAGGACGTGCTCTGCGACCAGCAGGGACGGCTCTGGGTGGCAACGGTGAACGGCGTCTGCCGCTATACCCGCCGGGACTGCTTCAAGCGCATCGGCGTGAAATCGGCAAACCTGAACATACAGAAGCTGCTCGAGGACAGCCGCGGACGCTTGTTTGCATACAACGGCACGGAGGTGCTTCGCTACGACGACCAGCTGCAGGCCTTCCACCCGATTATCTCGCGGCAGACAGCGGGGCAACAGTGGACGTGGGGCAACTGCGTGATTGACGCCTCAGACCAGATACTCATCACTGAGAGCCAGCGCATCCTCATCTACGAGAGCTCGACATTCAAACTGAAGCGCGAGGTGGCGCTGGGCGACCAGTACTACTTCTACTCAGAGATGCTCGCCAACGGGCTGATGATCCTCTCCGGCTACGGCAACCTGCGGCTGTTCGACACGAAGTCGCTGCGCCTCGTGCCCCTCCCCACGGAGATGGAGACGCGGCTGACGGCCCACAACAGCATCATACAGGCGGCAAGGCTGCTGGAAGACAACACCATCCTGCTCAGCACGTCGAAGAACGGGATGTTCGGACTGAACCTGCTGGCGCAGACGCTGCACGGCGAGGGCGAGGCGGGATTCACGCTGCCCGTGCCTGACGCACTGGTGACACTGGTGTTCCAGGACTCACGGAAAAACGTGTGGCTCGGCACCTACGACAAGGGACTCTTCGCCGACTACTACTATAAGGAGAAGTTCGGCGGCTCGGACAGCTACCTGAACCGCGTGATCGACAACTCCAGCGTGCTCGCCGTCGCCACAGACCGACAGCAGAACCTCTGGATCAGCACCCTGCTCAAGGGGCTCTACGTCTACCACCTCGACAGCCAGAAGGCAGAACTCATCCCCCTCGAAGGACTGCCGGCGGGCGAACAGAAGAACGCCGTGACGCACATCTTCTGCGACCGTGACGGACGGCTCTGGCTCTCCACGGCCAGCATCGTGATGAAGTGCCGCTATGAGGGAGGGAGGCTCGCCATACTCAGCCAGACACCCGTGCTTGGCGCCATGGACTTCGAACAGACTGACGACGGCACCGTGTGGGTCTCGACGAGCACGAATGATATAGTAGGGTTTAGGAGTCAGGAGTCAGGAGTCAGGAGTCAGGAGTCGGAGCCGATTGTGAAGCAGGCGTTTAATGCCGACTTCTGCTTCATACCCTCGCTGCTGAAACTGAGAGACGGACAGATGCTCATCTCTGCCTTCTTCCAGAAGATCACGAAGATGAATCCGCAGACGGGCAAGCTCAGCGAACTCGACATCCCCACGATGGCACAGTGCATCCGCCGAAGCGTCTACATCCCCACCGACATGCTGGAGGACTCGCAGGGCGACGTGTGGATAGGCACCGTGAGCAACGGACTGCTGCGCTACAACCCGAAAGCCAACGAGATGACGCGCATCGCAGGCCTCTCCTGCTCTGACGTGGGCAGCATCGAGGAAGACGGCCAGGGGAATATCTGGATCAGCACGATGAAGGGCCTGAACCGCTGGGACCGGAAGACGGGGCGCATCACCTCGCTCTATAAGGCCGACGGCATCGGGGGCGACGAGTTCGCAGACCGTGCCTCGTGCCAGTTGCCCAACGGCAGTCTCGTCTTCGGCAGTACTGACGGTATCACGATGTTCAACCCTGCCGACATCGACACGCTAAGGCAGTTGCCCATCCGGCTCTGCGACCTGAAGATCCACAACCAGCTGGTGCGCCCTTCTGCCGACGGCCCCATCGACGCCCTGCTCGACAGTTGCCAAGAGGTACGCCTTGCTCACGACCAGAACAGCTTCAGCCTCTCGTTCACGGCCCTCGACTTCGGCGAGTATGAACGCGTACATTATTATTATAAGATGGACGGCTTCGACAGCGACTGGATCGATGCCGGCAACACCCATACCGCCAGCTATGCCAACCTGCCCGCAGGATGCTACACCTTCCGCGTGAAAGCCACCGACGCCACCAGCGACGAACCCATCACTGGCGAGCGTACCCTGCGCGTGGCCGTAGACCCTGCTCCCGCCAACGCCTGGTGGGCATGGTGCATCTACCTCGCCCTCGCCGCTGCCCTCGCCTACTACCTCTACCGCAATGCCCGTCGCGTGGTGACTGCACGTCGGGCTGCACGTCAGGCACAGATGGAGAAAGAACAGGAGCAGCGCACGAACCAGATGAACATGAGTTTCTTCGCCAACATCGCCCACGAGTTCCGTACGCCGCTGACGATGATCGCTGGGCCTGTGAGCCAGGTCGTGAAGAGCGAACGCCTCAGCGGCGACGACAAGAGCCTGCTCACCATCGCCAACCGCAATATCCAAAGGATGTTCAAGCTCGTGAACCAGCTGATGGACTTCAACAAGCTCGAGAACGACACACTGCGGCTGAGCGTCGAACAGCTCGACGTGGTGAAGGTGATCAACGGCGTGTGCGACTACTTCATCTACAACGCCCAGGAGAGAGCCGTCACCATCAACCGCTTCGGCATGGAGGACACACTCATGGCGTGGACGGATGGCGACAAGCTGGAGAAGATTCTCACAAACCTCATCTCGAACGCCCTGAAATTCACACCCAGAGGCGGACACATCGACGTGAGCCTCGATGTGGCGGACAACCGAGGGAACGAAGGCGCGGGGGCGCGGGGGTACGAGAATATGGTGAAGATCACCGTGGCCGATACGGGCAAGGGACTGCCTGAGAACCAGCTCGAGAATATCTTCAAGCGCTATTACCAGCTCGACAACCAGACGAAGGGCATCATCAACTGGGGTACGGGCATCGGCCTCTACTACTCCCGTCGCCTGGCAGAACTGCACCACGGCACCCTCGTGGCAGGCAACCGCGAGGATGGCACCGGTGCCGTCTTTACCCTCGTCTATCCTATGGCTGAGGAGGCCTATTCGGAGGAAGAGCGTCGTCCCCTGGCTGCAGATGCCTCCCTCGCTTCTGATGCCACCCTACCCGTGGAGCCCACGCCCGTGGAGGTGGCTGACGAGGAAGACGAGCGTCCGACGCTCCTCATCGTTGACGACGATACGGAGGTGGTCAACTATATGCGGGTGCTCTTCTCGAAGGACTACCGCCTCATCACCTGCCTCGATGCCGACACCGCCCTTGAGGAGATGCGCGCTGCCGAGCCGAACATCGTGGTCAGCGACGTGGCGATGCCAGGAAAAGACGGTTATCAGCTCTGTCAGGAGATCAAGCAGGACATCCAGCTCTGTCATATCCCCGTGATCCTCGTCACGGCGAAGATCACAGCCGACAACCAGGTGGAGGGCCTCAACGTGGGTGCCGATGCGTATGTGACGAAACCCTTCGAGCCAGCCGTGCTCTCTGCCCTCATCCAGTCGCAGCTGAAAAACCGTGACCGTGTGCGGAAGTTGCTCACGAAAGCAACGACAACAGAGGACGAAAGTGTGGAAGATGCCCTCTCAGAACAGGACAAGCACTTCATGGAGGAACTTTACAAACTGATGGAGGAAGAGCTCTCGAACTCTGAACTCGACGTGTCGCGCATCACGAAGCTACTGCTCATCTCGCGCACGAAACTCTATTATAAGATCAAGGGTCTGACGGGTGAGACACCCTCCAGCTTCTTCCGCACCTACAAACTCAATCGGGCGGCAGAGCTTCTGAAGAGTGGGAAACATACCGTCTCAGAGATTGCAGACCTCTGCGGCTTCAGTACCCAGAGCCACTTCTCCGTGGTCTTCAAGAAGCAGTTTGGAGTGACGCCTACGGAATATAAAGGATGAGGATATTAAAAGAAGAATTATGAAAATCTTTGCGATAGGAATGAACTACGCAGCGCACAACCAGGAGCTGCACGGGACGCTGAAGCGCCCTGACGAGCCCGTGATCTTTACGAAGGCGGACTCGGCGATACTGAACCAGGGGAAACCCTTCTTCATCCCTGACCACCTCGGACGCATCGACTACGAGACGGAGGTGGTGGTACGCATCTGCCGTCTGGGCAAGAACATCCCCCAGCGCTTTGCCCACCGTTACTACGACGCCCTGACGATTGGCATCGACTTCACAGCCCGCGATCTGCAGAAGAAAGCCTCTGAGGCAGGCCAGCCCTGGACGATCTGCAAGGGATTCGACGGCTCTGCCGCCATCGGCGAGTGGGTGCCCAAGGAGAAACTGTTGACGGATCCTGAGGCTCCCTGCGAACAGTCCGGACTCCAGCGCCTGCACTTCCACCTCGACATCAATGGCAAGACCGTGCAAGAGGGCTGTACCTCGGATATGCTCTACACCGTTGATGAGATCATCGCCTACATCTCGCAGTTCTTCACGCTGAAGACGGGCGACCTGCTCTATACCGGCACCCCTGCAGGCGTTGGTCCTGTTCACATCGGCGACCGTCTGGAAGGCTGGCTCGAAAACCGCCAAGTGCTCGCATTCAACTGTAAATGACATATAACTCAATTTTAAACCATTAAACAATGAAACAGAACAAGAATTTTGTGATGAGACTGGCAGTGGCCCTCGTGCTGCTGTTGGGTGTTTGCGTCAATGCTGACGCTGGTAACGTACAGAAACTGCGCTTGGGAGGTTCCATCGTGGGACAGATCGAAGCCAACGGTGACGTGCGCCTCAATGGCTCTATCAAGGGCCGCTTCGAGTCTAACGGCGACATCCGCGTGAATGGCTCCATCGAGGGCCGTATCGAGAACAACGGTGACATCCGCAAACGTGGATCCATCATCGGAAGGATTGAAAACAACGGCGATGTACGCCTGAATGGCTCGATCATCGGACGCGTGGAGGACAACGGCAACATCCGCAAGAACGGCTCAATCATCGGACGTGTGGAGGATATGTCGAGCAAACGCCAGGCGGCAGTGATGTACTTCTTCGGATTCTTCAGAATGTAGAACCACTTATGGATACGGGAGTCAGGAAGATGATCACGGACGTGTTCGGCCTGTTCCGGCTGAAACCAGAGGAACGGGTACAGGCAGCGGTGGCCCTGACGGTCATCGTGGTCCTGAACGCCCTGTTTATCTTCCGGCTCCACGAACTGTTCCTGCAACCAGGCTTCGGCCCCTATTGGAAAGTGTTCGAACGTGAGCTGCACCTGTCTGGCTACGACCCTTACACCTATCTGACGGTGACAGACTGGGACGTGGTCTATGAGGCGCACCGTCATCCATTGTTGGCATTCTTCATCTGGCCGCTGTGGCTGCTGAACCAGGGACTCACCTGGCTGTTCGGTGTCAACTGCGTGCAGTATGTGGTGGCCTTGGTTGTGATTACCAGTTCTCTGTATTCCTATGTGTTTTTGTATCGCATCCATCGTGAGATCGTAGGCCTGCGACGCGATGATGCCACGTTGCTGACGATGTTCGCCTTCTCGATGGCGTATCTGTTGCTGTCGGTGATTGTGCCTGACCACTTTACGGTGTCGATGTTCCTGTTGTTGATGACTTTCTATATCTCCGGCATCTGCATCAGGAAAGGCAGGGAATTCCGCTGGTGGCAGTCGGCAGTGCTCTTCTTCATCACCGCAGGCGTCACCCTCTCCAACGGCGTCAAGGTGTTCCTCTCTGGATTCTTCGTGAACAGGCGGGATTTCTTCCGTCCGAAGTATCTGCTGTTGGCTGTCCTCCTGCCCTCGGCATTGCTGTGGGGAATAGCCGTATGGCAGCATTACACGTTCGTTGAACCTCGTCAGCAGGCCCGTGAAAAGGTGGAAAAGTTAAAAAGTGAAAGGGTGAAAGAGCGTGTAGCGAAGATGTCACCAGAAGAGAAGGCACGATATGAGGCGAAGAAAGCCCGTCGTGAGGCCGTTTTGCGACGTCAGGCAGAGAAGACGGGCAAGCCTATGGAGGATCACGGCTATCTGAAATGGACGGATATCTCGACCTCGCGCTGGCATACGATCTACGAGAATCTGCTGGGCGAGACCATACAGTTCCATCGCCGGCATTTTCTCGAGGATACGCTCGTGGGACGCCCGCTGTTCGTGCCGTACCTGTCTGTATTCAGTTATGTGATTGAGGCATTGGTGGTGCTGCTGGCACTGGTGGGTATGTGGTATGGGCGACGGAGCCGTTTCCTGCAGCTCTGTCTGTCGTGCTTAGCGATAGATATGGGGATTCATCTGGTGCTGGGCTTCGGCATCAACGAGGTGTTTATTATGGCACCGCATTTCCTGTTTATCCTGCCCATCGCGACAGCGTATCTGTTGAAGGAGAGAAGGAAAGAAGGAGTAAGGAGAAAAGGAGGCCTCGCCATCCGTCTCGCCGTCACCGCCCTGACAGCGTATCTCTTTACCTATAATGGCATCTTGCTAACCTATTTCCTGCTTACACCGATCAAATCGATACTCTAAGCGTGGTGGTAAGTGCCAGTCCACTTACGAAGGCGACGGGCTATTGACCGTCCGATATTCTGAAATTGTCCATAACGCAGATTCAGCCAGAGTTCTTCCAGAGAGTTGCCGATCTTGATCCAAGGGTGGTTCCAGCCGTTGGTGCGATAGAGCCGTTCCTTATATTCCACATTCTCGATGATGTAACGCGGATGCTTCAAGGGGAATGACAGCTCGTGGCGCTGCATCGTGAAGATACGGCGCAGGCGCTTGGGGGTGGTCTTCGCAGAGGCCGTGAAATGGGTGGAATCTGCCATCAGTCCGAGATTGTTCACCTGGTTCTTCGCAGGCATGATGGCGAGGCCGGAGTTGAAAAGCATCGACGCCCAGAAGATGCTCTCATAGTATTCCTTGCCCGTCTGACGGTGGTTCCGGAACATCGGAATCATATCCTTGCGATAGTCACGCTGACGGGCCAGCGCCTCCAGCTGCCGCATATTATAGGCATCGTCGAGGAAGGAGTATTGTCCGTCCCACTGGTCAATGACCCTGCGCCACGATGCCCAGCCCCAGATGGCGAAGGTGGAGGTGAAGAAGTAGTCGTAGGGACAGTCGGCCGTCACCTCGTCGATGTTGAAGCCCGAGATCATCGTGATGCGCTCATCGTGCTCATAACGGTCGAGCATCTCCTTACAGAAGGGAAAGAACGACTGTGAGGGCACGTCGTCGTCCTCCAGCACCATACACTTGTCGACAATCGAAAAAGCCCATTTCTGCGAGATATACTCCGAAGGATCGCAGCCGTAGTTCTTTTCCTGATACATACGGTGCACCTCGCACTCCCAGTCTATATGCTCGTCGCTGGCGATCTCACGACAGGCCTCGATGCCTTTTATATCGCGCTCCCCACGGGGACCGTCCTGATAGAGGAACAGCTTCGAGGGTCGTGCCTGTCGCACGGCCTCAAACACCTGCTGGAACGTATCGCTGCGGTTGAAGAACAGCAGCAGCACGGCTATATCAGTCTTAGCTGGATACTTCATTTTAAAGCTTTCTCGGTGCAAAGGTATATAAAAAACACGGATTATAAGGATTATAAGGATAGTTTTTCAGGAAAAACGATAAAAAATCCATAAAATCCATACAATCCGTGTCTATTAAGATAGAATCTCCATTAATATTTGTACTTTTGCACCAAAATAAAGCTTAATACGCTATGCAAGCAATCATTTTGGCGGCAGGAATGGGCCGCAGACTCGGAGAACTGACGAAGGAGAACACCAAGTGCATGGTGCCCGTAAACGGTGTGCGACTCATCGACCGTCTGTTGGGGCAGTTGTCGCAGCTCAGCCTCAACCGCATCATCATCGTCGTGGGCTATAAAGGCAAGGAACTGCGTGACTATATCGAATCGGCATATCTCTCACCTCTCACCTCTCACCTCTCACCTCTAAACATCGAATTCGCCGAGAATCCCATCTACGACAAGACGAACAACATCTACTCGCTCTCAATCGTGAAGGACAAACTGCAGGAAGACGACACGCTGCTCATCGAGAGCGACCTCATCTTCAGCGACCGTCTGTTCCCTATGCTCCTCGACAATCCCTACCCCAATCTCGCATTGGTGGCAAAGTACGAGTCGTGGATGGACGGCACGATGGTCCGTCTGGATGAAGACCAGAACATCGTGAACTTCGTCTCAAAAGAGGCTTTCGACTATGCTGATGTGGACAGTTATTACAAGACCGTCAACATCTATAAGCTCAGCCGTGAGTTCCTGCAGCATCAGTATGTGCCCTTCCTCGATGCCTACACGAAGGCGGTGGGCAACAACGAGTATTACGAGAACGTGCTGCGCATCATCTCCATGCTCAACAGCCACAATATGAAGGCACTGCCCATCGGCCACGAGAGATGGTATGAGATAGACGACAAGCAGGATCTCGACATCGCAGAGGCCATCTTTGCTGACGATCAGGACGTGCTGCGCAAATACTACGGACGCTACGGCGGCTTCTGGCGCTTCCCGCAGATGCTCGACTTCTGCTATCTGGTGAATCCCTATTTCCCCTCGAAGCGCATGAAGGACGAATTGCGCAGCAACTTCGACACCCTGCTGACGGAATACCCCTCTGGCATGAAGGTGAACACCCTCATCGCCAGCAAGTGCTTTGGTGTGAGCGAGCCTTATATCGTGCCTGGCAACGGCGCTGCAGAACTCATCAAGGTCCTGATGGAGTCTTTGAGTAATCTCTCACCTCTTACCTCTCACCACTCACCTCTGAAAATCGGCTTCATCCGACCGACCTTCGAGGAATATCCTAACCGTTACGATAAAGACAGTCAGGTGACGTTCGTACCCCAGAACGAGGACTACCGCTATACCGCCGATGACCTCATGGCCTTCTTCGGCGACAAGGACATCCAGACACTGATGGTCATCAATCCCGATAACCCCTCCGGCAATTTCATCCCCAAAGCCGATGTGCTGCGTCTCGCCCAATGGTGTGAGGACAAGGGCATCCGTCTGGTGGTCGATGAAAGTTTTGTGGACTTCAGCATTGACTATGCCACGAACTCCCTGCTCTCCGACGAAATCCTCGAGACCTATCCCCACATGGCTGTCATGAAGAGCATCTCGAAGAGCTTTGGAGTGCCAGGACTGCGTCTGGGCATCCTCGCCTCGGCTGATAAAGCCCTCATCGCACAGATGAAGAAAGAGGTGTCTATTTGGAACCTCAATTCCTTTGCCGAGTTCTTTATGCAGATCTACAACAAGCACGAGAAGGACTACCAGAAAGCCTGCGAGAAGTTCGTCACTGAACGTGACAGCTTCGAACGTCAGCTGCGCACCGTACCCTTCCTCCGTGTGATGCCCTCACAGGCCAACTATTTCCTCTGTGAGGTGCTGCCACCCTATACGGCCAAGGAGATCGTGATCTATATGCTGCGCCACCACAACATCCTGACGCGTGACTGTAGCCTGAAGCCTGGCCTCGATTCCAACAAGCAATATATGCGTATCGCTGTCCGCAACCACGAGGACAATACCCGTTTGGTGGAAGCCTTGAAACTGTTCTCAAAGTAATCATAAAGCTCAAAGTTCAAAGTGAAAAAAGTCTGTATCTGTGGTGGTGGCAATCTGGGCCATGTGGTAACGGGGTTTCTCGCTGCCCATAAGGAGTGCGAGGTGTCGCTGCTGACACGCCATCCTGAGCGTTGGCAGCACCAGCTGGAGATCACCTCGCCAGAGGGAACGCTGCTGCGAGGTACCATCCATCAGATTACAGCCAATCCTACGGAAGTGATCCCTCAGGCAGACATCGTGATGCTCTGCCTGCCTGGTTTCTCCATCCGTGAGGAACTACAGCAGATCCGTCCCTTCCTTCAGCCCAAGACCGCTGTGGGCAGTGTGGTCTGCAGCACAGGCTTCTTCTTTGAGGCGATGGAAATGCTGCCTGCGACAACACCGTTGTTCGGATTCCAGCGTGTGCCCTTCATCGCCCGTACCACAGAATACGGACGAGCTGCAACGCTCATGGGCTACAAACCCACGCTGCACATCGCCATCGAACAGACAGAGGAGAAAGAGGCTCTGCGCTCACTCATCGAACAACTCCTACATACGCCCACCGTCCTGATGCAGAATTATTACGAGGTGAGCCTCACCAACAGCAACCCCATCCTGCACCCCTCCAGGCTTTACACCATGTGGAAAGACTGGCAGGAAGGCATCGTCTATCCCACGCAGCCCCTCTTCTATGAGGAGTGGACGGAAGAGGCTTCACAGCTGCTGATCGCGATGGACCGTGAGTTCTTCGCCCTGCTCAGCGTGCTGCCAGTGCACGAGGGCAGTATCCCCACCATTCTCGACTATTATGAGAGCAAGGATGCGGCTTCACTTACGCGTAAGTTGCAATCTATCGAGGCATTCAAGGGCATCCTCTCGCCTATGAAACAGGTGGAGGGAGGCTTCGTGCCTGACTTCAGCAGCCGATACTTCACGGAAGACTTCCCCTATGGCCTTCGGATCATCCAGGACTTGGCTCGGAAGCGTCAAGTCAACACCCCCAAAATCGATCAGGTTCTCGCATGGGGACTAAAAATATCAAAAAAATGAACAACGAGGAACTGCGCGCACGATTCAATCCCGAGGGCTCAATGCTGCGGCGTCAGCAGATGCGGATGCTGGAGATATTGCTCGAGGTAGACAAGATCTGCAAGAAGCACGATATCAAATACTGGCTCAGCAGCGGCACGCTGATAGGTGCCATGCGCCACGACGGTTTTATACCCTGGGACGACGACCTCGACATCGAGATGATGCGCTCAGACTATCTGCGACTGATGGAGGTGCTGCCATCAGAACTGCCCGAGTGGCTCGCACTGCAGAACGATGAGACGGACCCCTACTATTTTTTCTACTATGCCAAGGTGCGCGACCGTCGTTCAAGGATGCTGGAGCATAACAATTACGACCGTATATGGCAGGAACAAGGTATCTATATCGACATCTTCCCCATGGAGCAACACCCCATCTGGCTCCACAAACTGACGGAGAAGTCCGTAGGTCACATGTATAAGATCTGGCGCACAAGCACCGATGATGTGAAAGCCATCAAATCCGTGCGTCGCATCTTCGACTTCAATAACAAGGTGTTCTTCCCCTTCCTCCGAACATTTCTCATTCCTCCTTCCTCATTCCTCCTTCCTCGAAAAACGATCACCTCCGGCATGGGCATCCCTTTCCACAACCGCCGTTATGCCAAGGAGATCTTTCCCCTGACTACGCACGTCTTCGAAGGTCATCAGCTGCCAGTGCCCCACGATGCCGATGCCCATCTGCGCCACCTCTATGGCGACTATATGAAACTGCCTGATCTCAATAAACTCGCAATACATGTCGGAAAGCTTGAATTCTATTAAGCCACGTTTAGGCTGGCTCGATGCCCTTCGTGGCTTCACAATGCTGCTCGTGGTGACAAACCACGTGGCGATGAAGTCTTTCGGCATGCAGATACGCTGGTCGGCAGCCCTGCAGTTCTTCCTGCTCTTCCGCATGCCTCTGTTCTTCTTCATCAGCGGATTCCTGGCCTATAAGGCGAGTCGCATCTGGAATGCCCATACGCTGGGAGAACTCACCCTGAAGAAGCTGCGCGTGCAGATCATCCCCACAGCCGTGTTCTTTCTGCTCTTCCTGGCAATGATCCCCACCACGCCTTTCATCGACAGTCTCAACGAGGCCCTCGCCTCCTCGATGAAAGCCGGCTACTGGTTCACCCTCGTGCTGCTCTACATGTTGCTGACATTCTATCTCTTCTCCTACGTCGAGAGCAAGATTTTTCGGGGGTACGAAGGTACGGGGGCACGGGGGCGCGAGAATACCCCTGCACCACCGATTCTCATCATTCTCCTCTTCATCATCTCCCTCTGCCTCTTCGAGACCTGCTACCTGCCCCGTCAGTTCTCCTGGGCCTTGGGTCACAAAGGACAGCCAAACGCGTTTATGAACTACTCCAGCCTCGTGGAGATGATACGCTACTTCTCCTTCTTCCTCTACGGTGCCATCGTGCATCGCTACTGGGAGCGTGCACAACGGCTGATGGACTCGCGCTGGTTCTTCCCCGTAGTGGTTCTACTCGCACTCATCACCACGATCGAAGTGATCAAGTGGCATTACTTCCGACTGGAGTGGGCCTCGCTGCCCCACACCCTCGCGATGTTCCTGCTGCTGACGATGGTATTTATGTTCTTCAGGCATTACAGCGACTTCTTCTCCGATAAGACTGCCCTGGGCCGAGGCCTGCAGTTCATCGGCCGTCGCACGCTCGACATCTATCTGCTTCACTATTTCTTCCTGCCTAAGCTACCGATGGTGGGTGAGTTCTTCCGCGTAAACCGTCATAACTTCATCCTCGACACCACAGCCGCACTGGCCGTCGCCCTGGTGGTCGTCGCCTTCTGCGTCATCACCTCCCAGCTGCTCCGCGTCAGTCCCTTCCTCAAGAAATACCTTTTCGGCCGCGAGTAAAGAATCCTATCACCTCTTTCAGGATGACTGCCCCTGCTAAGCGCATCACGGCGTAATAAAGTAGCGTGGCAATAGCAACACGACACAGCAGTTTCAGCCAAAGGACTGAAATTGCCTGTGTTGCGAAATACGTGACAAGCATCACGCCAGCCGCAGCCAGCGCAAACGGCACGATATCCTTCAAGAACGCCAGCAGTCCATACCCCATCAGCCTCCTGACGAAGAAATGCCACACAAACACCCATATTATATTTAATAAGGTGTAGGCCCAGACCATCACGACGATGCCTTGACGCCAGAGGCTGACCATCATCACGATCTGCAACATACCCAGCGCCACCGTACTCCACAGGTAGATGTCGCTGCGATGCTGACTGATCACCGAGTCCGTCAGCAACGTGGACAATGGCATAAACGCCCCACTCAGACACAGCAAAGGCAACAGCGACGCTGCAAACGCCCACTTCTCGCCTATCGCCAGCACAATGAACTCGTGCGACACCATCGCCAGACAGAACAGCAGCGGGAAGGAGATGAAGGCCGTAAACCGCATCATCTTCCGCAGCACTGCCAACTGCCTTTCCCGCTCGTCACGCAGTCCTACAAGCACCGTCTGATCCACCTGCCGCAGCATATTCCCCACAAGCAGGAAACACTTCGAACTCCACTGGTAGGCCTGATTATAGTGGCCCGTATTCGTCTTGCCGTAATAGTGTCCCAGCAGCAGGTTCATCACATTATTATTCAGCTGCGTGAATATCGCCGACAGCATGATCCTGAAACTGAAGGGGAATATTTTCTTAAGAGGATGGAATATTCGAGGAACGAGGAACGAGGAACGAGGAACGAGATTACCTTGGAGGGTGTTTTCCCCTCCTGAGTAGGCGATTGCGTCTTCATGGAGCAATCTTCTGTTAGGGGTGGTCTGATCCGCCTCATAACTATTCTCCTTCCTCGTTTCTCCTTCCTCGTTCCTCGAAATACTCGGCCTCCACTCGCTGAAATACCACAGCAACATCGTATTCACCGCGATATACATCAGATACTGCGTCGCCAGCGCCCAGTAGCCGAAGCCCATCGCCGCCATCACCACACTCACGAGACTCGACGAGAGCGTCGCCGTCATTCCGCACTTCGCTATCTGCTTGATCTGCATCTGCTTCGTGAGATACGCCGACTGCGCCATGCCGAAGCTGGAGAACACAAACCCCAGGAACACATAACGGCTCAGCGGAATCAGTTTCGGCTCGTGGTAGTAGTCCGCTATCAGCGGGGCAGCGAACCACAGCGCCACATAGAGCACCAAGCCAGCCACGATGTTAAACCAGAACACGGCATTATAATCCTCGTGCTTCGGCTCCCGCAGATTGATGAGACCCGTCTTGAAACCACTCGACTGCAGCTCGTTGGCAATCACGGAGAACACCGCCAGCATCGCCGTCATACCGTAGTCCGACGGATCCAGCAGTCGCCCTAAGATGATGCCAAAGGTCAGGCCCAACAACTGCTGCACGCCATTGTTCATCCCGCCCCAGAAGAGCCCTTTCGCCGTTTTCTCCTTCAGTGATTCCATATTGTCGCTGCAAAGTTAGTGCAAAATTTCGAGTTAGCGAAGAGAAAGCTAATTTATTTGCTTTCTCAAGCATGAGAAATTTATCCAACTCAACTTTGATACAGATAATCCATATTTAATGACATTTGACATAGTTAGAGCCATAAATGATTGTATATCAGGAGATAACATTTCTTCAAAGATTGACATTAATGACATAGAAACGACATGCTAATGACATAAAAACGGCATATTTTCGGCACAACTGAGACATAAAGGCAGCAAGTACGATGGATTTTGCAGGCACTAAAGTGGATAATTGAAGTCAACAAAGGGGAAGAAAGGACAAAGGAGCGCTTTAAATTCTCGAGAAAATTCAGAGGTTTGGTTAGGGCAAAGTCTGACTTTAAAGGCAGTAAAGTCTCAAATTCTCTCGAGAATTTAAGAGGAAGGTGCCAGGTTACCACAAGAAACGCCTAAGGTTCGGATGGGTTTAGACTGCCCAAAGTGCAAGAAAGAAGTATGTCATTATGATGTCATTTCTATGTCGTTTCTATGTCATTAAGCCATATTTTTAAAAACATGTATCTTATTGGTTTATAGCCGCTTAACTGAATACTTATGTCGAATGTCATTAAGATTTAAGTTTTTCATACTAATGAATTTACTTTTCGTATGAATACACATCAACTACAACACACCACAATACCACTAAAAGACCATCAAAATCGATTTATTTAATCTTTTTCTCCAAAAACTTCCTTTGTTTCCAAAATATTTCGTACTTTTGCAACGCTATCTGTCACCGTTGATGGGGAAATGTCCAAGGGAAATGTCCAAGGGAAAAACAAAATGTCCAAGGCTGAGGCTGGAAATGTCCAAGAGGGAATGTCCAAGGATGTCCCAGAGTTGACGGACGATGAACTGGCATTGCCGTTGGAACCTTATGAAAGACAATTAACCAAGGACAAAAAAAACAGACGTCGGCAGGCGATTATAAGGATGATTACCAAAGACTCGCATATCAGTCTGAAGATGATGTCCGAAAAACTTGATGTAAACATCAAAACAATCTGGCGTGATTTGAACGAACTGAAGTCATACGGAGTAATTGAACGTATTGGCGATGACTTCACTGGCGAGTGGAAGGTTTGCAAGAAAAAGTAATGGTTTGTGATGGAAAATGTCTACGAAGATGGCAGAATACATAGCTGATGCTATCTTGAAATTTTCAAAAAGAATATGACTAAGTAAATCAGGCAACAATGACATTAAGAAAGACCCAAACGGGCACGATGAAGGCGCAGTTGGAGGAAGTGAAACAGATAGAGGTCGTTGCAGCAATCATACACGATGAAGAAGGTCACATCTTCGCCACACAAAGAGGGTATGGCGAGATGAAGGACGGCTGGGAGTTCCCTGGGGGTAAGATGGAACCTGGGGAGTCACCAGAGGAGGCCTTGAAGCGTGAGATCTGGGAGGAACTGGAAACAAAGATCGTTGTGGAGGGGTTGGTACAGACCGTGGAGTGGGACTATCCTGCTTTCCATCTGACGATGCATTGCTTCTGGTGCCATATTGAGAGTGGGAGCTTGAAGTTAAAGGAGCACGAGGCGGCAAAATGGCTCACTAAGGATCAGCTTAATAGTGTTGATTGGCTGCCAGCAGACAGAATCGTAGTTGAAACAATTAAAAGCGAAATGGAATAAGCATCGGGGCCGCATCCCTGCGACCCCGATACTTCTTACTAACCAATTTACTAACTTAATATAACCAAATCAATGTATGAAAAAACCAACTATGTTTTGATGGTGCAAAGGTACAAACATTGTCTTTCAACCACAAATTTATTCAGCGAAACACCATTATTCTTCAATAAAACCTTGTCGTTTGGAAAATAATTGTTATCTTTGTGGCATTATAAAGTTAAAATTATGGGAAAGTGTTTTGTTTCAATCGTGTTTGCACTCTTGGCATTGGTGATACTGAGCGGATGTGCGACGGCAGAGGAAAGGGCTGCAAGGGCAGCGGAACGGGCTGCGAAAGTAAGGACTGCGCTGACGGAGAGACATTATATAATAGGTATAGAGCGTATGTATCCGATGAAAGGCGGTGCGAAGAGTGTGTCACCAGACTATTCCGTTGAGGTACGGAACGATTCCCTGTTTTCCTATCTTCCATATATCGGACGGGCATATCAGATACCATACGGTGGAGGCAAGGGCCTGAACTTCTCGGAGCGTATTGACAGTTATCAGGAGTCCCAGAAGAAGAATGGTCAGCGACACATAGAAATCAGTGTGAAGAACGACGAGGATACATATCTTTATACGATTGACGTGTTTGACAATGGCAGTTCGCAGATAGACATCCAGGCTCGTCAGCGCGAGCGTATCTCCTACTCTGGGGACATGATATTCGATAAGGAATAATAAAATTGTTACTTTCGTGGCATTAAACGGAATATGAGAATGGATAAGCTCTCTGCAGAACAACGTCATAAGAACATGGCTGCGATCCGCTCGAAGGACACGAAACCAGAAATGATTGTGAGGCGTGGGCTGTGGATGAGGGGATTCAGATACAGGCTTAACTCTCCGAAATTGCCTGGACATCCGGACTTGGTACTGAGGAAATACAGGACGTGCATCTTTGTGAATGGCTGTTTTTGGCACGGACACGAAGGGTGTTACAAGATTCCGAAGACGAACAGGGAGTTCTGGGTAGCGAAGATCAGGAGGAACCAGGAGAGAGATGTCGAGGAGCAGAAGCGTTTGGCAGAGATGGGATGGCATTGCATCACTATTTGGGAGTGTGAACTGAAGCCGTCGAAAAGGGAGGAAACGCTGAAATCATTGGTCTTTACCCTCAATAAGATCTGGCTTGATGACCATCGCGTGAATACTGGCGCCTATCCCCAGCTGGAAGAAGAGGGTGAGAATTATCTAAAAGCCGCAGAAGAATGTTGATTATACCAAACTGAACAGGAATTGCTGGTCAGTGTACTCCCATTGGGCTGTGCCGAAGCGGATGAGGCGGGCCAGGAGGGTGATGACCTTTGGGCGTGGCAGTTTTGAGAGTCGGACAATCTGGTTCAGCGTCTGACGGCCCTGCATCGCATCAAGCAATTGGCGGACGGTGGCATCGTAAGTCATGACGGATCCCTTGGGCTTCTGGGTTTCACGCCAAAGGGCCAGATGCACAGGTGAGGCCACGATGTTCTCATCGGCAATGCGGATATAGGCTCGCAGCTTTCCTTCTTCATCCAGCGCACAGACTGGCCGTTTGTCAGATGGCGGAACAGTGGCAACGACAATCGTACGTCCATCTATATGATAGGTATCGAACTTGATGCTGGCCTCGGGTTTGCAGTATTTGTAGGCCGCCTGGTGCATCATGAAGATTTCTTCTTCGGAACGGACACCAGAGAGATGACCGTCGTCACGAACGCCAATCAGCAGACGACCACCATAGGTATTGGCAAAGGCCGACACCGACTTGGCCAGCTTGCAGGCATCAGCCACACGGTATTTGAAGTCCTGCTGCTGATGTTCGCCCTCTTGAATGAGATTGAGAAGATAACGCCTGTCGTCCATACGGTGTGCAAAGGTAAAAGATTTATTTCAGACGAGGAAATATTTTATGCTTTTCCTTTGCCGTTTGGAAAATAATTGCTATCTTTGTGGCATAAAAGCGTTAAGATTATGAAGAAGATTCTAGTATTATTGGTAATGGCTCTGGCGGCAATGGAGATGTCGGCAGGGGTGTATGAAGTTTGCTCGCCTAACGGAAAGGTGAAGGTGACGGTGAATACAGATCAGGGCGTGCGCTGGGCAGTGAACTATGGCGAGACGCCTGTGCTGCTGCCGTCGGCCATCGACATCTGCCTGCAACAAGGGCAGAAGACATTGTCGTTAGGCAAGGTGGGCAAGGTGGCGAAATATTCGATAAAGTCCAGTTTCAGCACACCCTTCTACAAGAAGGCCACTGTCACTGACGAGTATGGTCAGATGCTGATGTACACCAACCAAAAGTGGGCGATAGAAGTGCGGGCATACGACGACGGTGCAGCCTACAGACTTATCAGCGGGGCCACGAAACCATCGCTGGTGAAGTCGGAAACGGCTGAGTTCCGCTTTGCCGATGACTATCAGGCGTTTGTGCCCTACATGAACGACTACCGTGATGAGCAGCGCTATTGCTATTCGTTTGAGTCGTATTACGACGAACAGCCGTTGTCTGCGATGTTCAAGGACTCCCTAGCCATCACGCCGTTAGCCGTCTGTCTGCCTGATGGCATGAAGGCCATTGTGATGGACGCTGGCGTGGAGAACTATCCTGAAATGCTCGTAAAAGGCGACGGGAACGCTTTGGTGGCGGAGTTCGCATCCTATCCGCTGGAACAGAAGGTCGGCGGCTTCGACCGTCTGAACCTCATACCCACGAAACGGGCTGACTACATCGCGAAACTGAGTCCTAAGCAGTCGCTGCCCTGGCGGGCTGTGGTCATCACGGAGAGGGATGTGGACATCCTGAACTGCGACATGGCCCAGCGGCTGGCACCTGAGTGCCGTCTCAGCGACACCTCGTGGATACAGCCAGGCAAGGTGGCATGGGACTGGTGGAACAACTGTAACGTGACAGGTGTGGACTTCCAGTCGGGCATGAACACAGACACCTACTTATATTATATAGACTTCGCCGCAAAGAATAAGATTGAGTATATCATCATCGACGAGGGCTGGAGCGGTAAGGAGTCGCTGATGGAGGATCTGATTCCCGAGATAGACCTGCCGCGCCTGATTGCCTATGGACAAAAGAAGGGGGTGGGTATCATCCTCTGGTCGAGTTGGCGAAACCTGATAGGCAATGACCCGTTGTCGGACATGACGGTCACAGACAAAGTGATGAAGCACTATGCCGATATGGGCATCAAGGGCTTCAAGGTGGACTTCTTCGACCGTGATGACCAGCAGGTGATCGCCTCAGCCTATAAGGTGGCAGAGAGCGCTGCAAAGTATCATCTCTATCTCGACTACCACGGTCTGAAACCCTTCGGCATCCAACGCGCCTATCCGAACATCCTTAATTTCGAGGGCGTGAAGGGCCTGGAGAACTCGAAGTGGGAGCCTCGTGAGGGCAACGGCCCTCTGCACGACCAGCCCCGCTACGACGTGACGGCATCCTATCTCCGCATGCTGGCAGGGCCGATGGACTATACGCCTGGTGCGATGGTGAATGCGATGAAAGATCATTTCTTCGGCAACAACAACCATCCGATGAGCCAGGGCACACGTGTGCATCAGATGGCGATGTACGTCACCTTCGAGGCACCGTTGCAGATGCTGGCAGACAGCCCAACGAAGTACATGCAGAACCAGGCATGTACGGACTTCATCGCCCGTATCCCCACCACCTTCGACGAGACGGTGGCGATAGACGGACAGTTGGGTGAATATACGGTGATTGCCCGCAGGAAGGGAGCGACTTGGTATATCGCTGCGATGACGGACTGGACGGAGCGCGACATCGACCTTCCCCTCCATTTTCTGGGAGACGGGGCTTATCAGGCAGAGATCTTTGCCGACGGTGTGAATGCCCTGAAAGATGCCACAGACTATCGGCAGAGCCGGCAGACGGTGAAAAAAGAAGATAGCCTCCGCATCCACCTGAGTAGTGGTGGTGGATGGGTGGCTATCCTGAATCAATAAGCCTTCGGAATCAGCCTACCTGGCTGCCGGGCTTCACGTCTTTTGTGGTGGTGACGACACTGAGGCTCTCGTCGGCATCGACGGCAGAGAGAATCATGCCCTGGCTCTCGATGCCCATCATCTGACGGGGAGCGAAGTTGGCCACGAAGAGGATGCGCTTGCCGATGAGTTCCTCGGGGTTCTCATAGAAGGCAGCGATGCCTGAACAGATGGTGCGATCCGTTCCTGAACCATCGTCGATGGTGAACTGCAGGAGCTTCTTCGACTTCTTCACCTTCTGGCAGTCCTTCACGAGACCTACGCGGATGTCAAGCTTCTCGAATTCCTCGAACGAGACGGTATCCTTGATGGGCGCTGCCTTATAGGCGGCAGCCTCGTTAGCCTTCTTGGTGGCCTCAAGCTTGTCGAGCTGCTTCTGGATGACGTCGTCCTCAATCTTCTCAAAGAGAAGGGCAGGCTCGCCCAGCTGATGACCAGCCTTCAGGAGGTCTGTGCTGCCCAGCTGCTCCCACTCGAACGAATTGATGTTAAGCATCTCGCGGAGTTTCTTGCTTGAGAATGGCAGGAACGGCTCGAAGGCGATGGCAAGGTTGGCAGTGAGCTGCAGACAGATATTGAGGATGGTCTCGCAGCGCTTGGGATCGGTCTTCCAGACCTTCCAAGGCTCACACTCGGTGATATAGCGGTTGCCGATGCGGGCGAGGTTCATGGCCTCGAACTGGGCATCGCGGAACTTGAACTGCTCCAGCAGAGCCTCCACCTTCTCCTTCACGTCCTTGAACTCTGCCAGGGCAGCCTTGTCGACGTCCTGCAGCTCGCCACAGGCAGGCACCACACCATTCCAGTACTTCTTCGTCAGCTGGAGGGCACGGTTCACGAAGTTGCCATAGACAGCCACGAGCTCGTTATTATTGCGATCCTGGAAATCCTTCCAAGTGAAGTTGTTGTCTTTCGTCTCAGGAGCATTGGCTGTGAGCACATAGCGCAGCACATCCTGCTTGCCAGGCATATCTACCAGATACTCATGAAGCCATACGGCCCAGTTGCGAGAGGTGGAGATCTTATCGTTCTCGAGGTTCAGGAACTCGTTGGCAGGCACGTTGTCTGGCATGATATACTTGCCGTGGGCCTTCATCATCACAGGGAAGATAATGCAGTGGAACACGATGTTGTCCTTGCCGATGAAGTGTACCAGCCGCGTGTCCTCGTCCTGCCACCACTTTTCCCAGTTACCCCACTTCTCAGGCTCCTTGGCACACAGCTCCACAGTGTTCGACACATAGCCGATGGGGGCATCAAACCACACATAGAGCACCTTTCCCTCGGCGCCCTCTACGGGCACGGGGATGCCCCAGTCCAGGTCGCGAGTCATGGCGCGGGGCTGCAAGTCCATGTCGAGCCACGACTTGCACTGTCCGTACACGTTCGGGCGCCACTCCTTGTGCTCCTCCAGTATCCACTGCTTCAGCCACTCCTGATACTCGTTCAGCGGCAGGTACCAGTTCTTGGTCTCCTTCAGCACGGGTGTCGAACCGCTGATGGTCGACTTCGGGTTAATCAGCTCCGTGGGGCTCAGGTCACGTCCGCACTTCTCGCACTGGTCGCCGTAGGCTCCTTCGTTGTGGCAATGGGGGCACTCGCCCGTCACATAGCGGTCGGCCAAAAACTGCTTGGCCTCCTCGTCATACAGCTGTGCCGTGGTCTCTTCCACCAGCTTGCCCTCATCGTAGAGCTTGCGGAACCACTCGGCAGCAAACTTGTGATGCGTCTCAGAAGTGGTGCGGCTGTAGATGTCGAACGAGATGCCGAACTCCTCAAACGAGTCCTTGATCATCTTGTGGTAGCGGTCCACCACGTCCTGCGGCGTAATGCCTTCCTTGCGTGCACGTACCGTAATAGGTACTCCGTGCTCGTCACTACCGCCGATGAACAGCACCTCGCGCTTCTTCAGCCTCAGATAGCGCACATAAATGTCGGCCGGCACGTAGACGCCAGCCAGGTGACCGATGTGTACGCCGCCGTTAGCGTATGGCAGGGCCGACGTCACCGTTATACGTTTATAGTCCTTGTTTTCCATAAAAAATAACACGTTTTACTGAATTTGGCTGCAAAGTTACAAAATTATTCGCAATTCAGAATCGCTTGTTCATAAATTATTTTGGTTTTATTATGGTTATTCTCATTTTTATTTCGTAACTTTGTCCCCACAAACTAAAACAATGCAGGATTATGACAGCAACAGCACAGAGGATTAAGGAAACTCCGATGGCTCCGTACATTGGACTGATGCGAGGTATGAGTCGGCAAGACATCCAAATTGTAGTGACATTTCTCAACGAGGTGATGGAAGAAGCTGAGGAAACCACTGCTCAGAAATCTAATGCGGAAATTATCCGTGAGAAATATAAAAATCTGAAAATTTCGCCAGAGATACAACGCTTGCGGGGATGCCTGAAACTAACCGAGGAAGAAATGCAGGACGAACACACAAAATACATCCTTGGGCTATGATGAAGGTTTTTCTCGACACGAACATTCTGCTTGACTTTGGTCTCGACCGGGAGAGAGCCGACTTTGCCGGTGGCATCCTCCAACTTGGCAAGGACGGGCTGATAGATCTCTACGCCTCGTATCTCAGTTATGCCAATATGGGCTATATATTACGCGACCGACCCACTCCTGAGAGGTACGAATTGGTGCGTATGATGCGTCAGCCTGTTGTCGTCCTTCCTTGCGATGCCAACCAGTTGGACGCAGGTCTGAATTCCGAGGTCAAGGATTTTGAGGATATGCTGCAATACCAATGTGCTTTGGCTGCTGGCTGCGACGTGGTTGTGACGAACAATAAGAAAGACTTCCACGAGTTTTGTAGTCTGCCTTTCCTTACATCTGAAGAGTTCTTGTTGCAGTTCGACTACAAAGAATAAACTTTCCGAATCGACCACGACACATTACGTCCCCCCTCCAAACTTGCACTGGTAGCGGATCATGCGGTCGATGAAGGTGTCGACGGCCTTCCAGTCGTTGGCTTGGACTAGGGCGTTGAGGCGGGGGAAGGCCTCGCGGATGTACTTCTGGTGCTCGGCACCGATGGCGGCGGGCAGCTGGTCAGTGGGGGCGTACCAGTCTACGCGGGCTTTCGCTGCGTGGGGGAACAGGCGGAGGGTGAGACCGCTGTGCAGCTCCTCCATCAGTTGGCGCCCCTCGCCGTTGCTGTAAGGCAGCCGCTCGGCTACCCAGTCGTCGTAGTAGAAGATAAGGCCGGTGAACACCTGCTCGGCACTGTAGCTGCCGTAGCGGGTGTCGTGGCAGAGCAGCATGGTAAGCCTACGGGCATAGACGCTGAGGGGGTAGATGTGGCCGTCGCCGTCGTTGACCAGCAGACGGCAAAAGCGTGCCGCCTGCTTCTGGGGCAGCACTCGTGGAGCGGCAAAGCCTGCCCCCGCCATCATGAGCAGGAACAGGCATAAAACGATGAGACGCTTCATCAGATGGCTCTCAGGAATTTAACAATGGCGTCGCGGTCAGCCTTGGGCAGCCGGTAGAACCTGAGCGTCGAGGCGTAGGCATCGCTCTTCTTCGAATAGCCGTGCCAGATGATGGCCTCTATCTCGTTGCGGGCACGGCAGTCGTGCAGACGGTCTTCGGCACCGGTGCTGATGAGTGACAGTCCACGTCCCCAAAGCGGGGTAGTGCGGCACCATGAGCCGTGTATGCCGTTCTTCATATAGAGGCGGTGCTGTATCATGTCGGTGTAGGGCCAGATGGTCTGGTTCTGGTAGCGAGGCAGCTGGAGGCCCTGCGCGGTGATGATCTGCGGATTCCAGTAGTTGTCGGTAGTGGTTTTCCACGACGGACGGTGGCAGGCTGCACAGCCTATCTCGTTGAACATCTGCTTGCCGCGCTGCACCTCCTTGTCCTGCAGGTTGCGGGCACGGGGAATGGCGAGTCCACGGTGCCACACCTGGAACGCCCAGAAGTTGTTGTCGGACATTTCGGGCTGGAAGTTATGCCAGGGGTTGTCGAACTGGTTGGTGGTGGGCAGCAACAGGTTATAGACGGCCTCGCGGATACCCTCGTCGGTGCCGTCGGCATGATAGGGCGAGGAGGAGTCGGCCTTGATGGCGGCTATCACCTGCGGGTTCTCCGACATAGCTTTAGCCCAGGCGGCAGTGGTATAGAGCTTCGGACGGTCGGAGCGCGTGACGTTGGTGATGTTCCAGATGGCGTTGGCACCGGCACCGTCCTGCAGCGAACCGCGGGTCATGGCGTAGGTGAACTTCTTCAGGCGGTTCACCTGCTCGGTTCCGCTTGAGGCATTGACGTACCAGGCTGTGGCGGCGAAGTCGTTCTTCTCCTTGTCCCAGAAGGCGGGATTGAGCTCAACATAGGGTGCCTCACGCTGATACTGCACGCGGATAGAGTCGTCGGGGATGGCGTCGAGCAGTCCGGTGCCCGGGATGCCGATGGTGCTCTCCAAGCGGAAAGCCACGGCACCGTTGCCGGTCTCCCACGGTGTGGGATTGGTGTTGAAGGCCTCGCGGTCGATACTCAATTCCGGGTATATCAGTTCGTAGCGTTCGCCGTCGGGAAACTGCGTGGCAGAAATCTCGCTGTCGTCGGCCATCGCCATCAGGGGCAGCCAACTGAGGTGGATACCGCGCTCGTCGACGGGCGGCAGGAAGGGACTGACGGCGCGAGTCTGGGGCATACCCGTCACCTCGGCAACGTAGGGCCCGTCGTCACTGTTCAGACCATCGGCAGGATGATAGATGACCAGCAGATAGCCGTTACCCCACTCTGCGGTGTACTGCGTGACACGCTTGCCGTGACCGTAGGCAGGATGGCAGTCGAGGCACGACTTACGGACGTAGGCAGGACCAAGGCCGTTGAAGGGGGACTGAAACTCGGTGACGTTGCGCTCGAAGAACTGCTCACCGCGGTTGAAGGCCTCCGTCAGTCCCATCTCGGTGACGGCAGGCGTCTCGTCCTCGTAGCAGCCCTGCGTGACGTTCATGGTAGTGCCCTTCTCACCGCCTACGAACCATTCCTCGGCCGTGAAGTTGCCCACGTCCTTGCCTATGAAATTGGTGTCGTCGGTCCAGGCGACGTCGCTCGTGCTGCTATCGTCGTCGGAGCATGACGCCAAGGCGAGTCCCATGCAGAGGGCGATGATTAGTTTGCTGCTATCCATGATGCTGCTTCGTTTAGGGTTTCATCGAGGGCGTTGATGGCATCCATAGCTGCCTTGGCATTGCTGCTGTGAGAGTCGACCACAAACGGTGTGCCGGCCTTGGCGGTGTTGAGAGCCGCGAGGGCTGCATCGAGCTTGCTCTTCAGACTGGCGGCCATCGTGGCATTATACTTCTGCAGGTAGGCCATGATGCTGCTGGCATTGGCCGACGTTCCCTGATGGCCGTAGAGGCTGTACTGTATGCTGCTGATGTTGTCGAAGAAGTCGTAGTAGGAGCGCTGGCTGTAGGGCGACTCTATATAGTCGGGGTCGGTGCCCAAGTAGGCTTGTCCTATCTTCTGTCCTGCCACCTCGGCGCAAATGTTGCTGCATCCGGCCACGAGAATGGTTGACATGACGCTGCGCCAGGTGGCGAGGGTGCTGCCGGCACGGGTGGCATTGAGCATGTTGTCGCCGTAGGAGGAGTCGCCGCTACCCACGGTGGTGGGGAACTCGCACTCCTCAACACGCTCCTGATGAGCCTGGGGAGCCTTGTCGCCGAGCCAGCTGACCTCTAACTGGAAGCACTTGTCGCGCAGGTCGCCAGCCACGGCGGCAGCGAAGATGAGTTCGTGCTCGCCCGTGATGTTACGTCCGGCAAAGGCTTCGTCATCCTCCACACCCTTCAGGGCAGCAAGGGTGCGGTTCTTGCCGTTGCGGAAGATGATGAACTCGATGCCGTGGAAGCCCAGCTGCTGTTCGCCAACAAGGGCACGGGCATTGTCGATGCCACCATCGTCGAGGTCGTCGAGGTCGTCAATAATCTCGCTGCTGCTCAGAGCCTTGGCCAAGGCCGTGCGGTCGAGGGGCCACGTGTCAATGTGGGGGTCGATACCGAAGTCGGTGGCGGCACCGTAGAGGAACGACTCGCTGCTCTCCCAGGCCGAGCGGGCGGCGATGAAGGTGTTGCAAATCTTGTCGATGTCGCCCTGTGTC
>JAEEGH010002959.1_pt1 | contig 45221 bp, 30 predicted proteins | sample 9134181 | NCBI WGS metagenome assembly JAEEGH01 (sample SAMN16246544, study PRJNA631951) | gut metagenome | biome: gut microbiome; feature: rumen; material: DP-attached | host: Bos | place: Iran: Karaj | collected 2018-10
GCGTGCTCAAGATCCAGAGCGGCGACGACGACCTCCTGATGCAGAAACTGGCCGCGGACCGCCCCTGGGCCATGCGCTACTGTATCGCCGAATCGACCTTCGTGACCACGAGCGGCAAGGAAACCCTTCACGAACTGTGGGAACAGCGCAAGCGCTGGGCCTCAAAGACCATCTACTACACGCCGAAAATCGTGTTCGTGCTCAGCATGGTGTTCCTGTTCCTCGTCATGCAGTGCGTAACAGCGGTTCTCGCGCCGTTCAGCTTCGAGATTCTAGTCGCGGCACTTGTCGCCTTCGTGGCCAAGTGTATCGGCGACCTGGTTTTAATACTCCGCGGGCTTAGGGTATTCCGGCAGGAGCACCTGCTCAAGTGGTGCATCCCCGTAGAATTCATCCACGCCCCCTTTACCGTGCTGGCCGTACTCTTCGGCCTGTTCGGGCGTTTTAAATGGAAATAAGCAATGGCAACGACTAAGAAAACGACTGATAATGCAAAGACTGCGGCAAAGACCGCGACCAAGACCACAACGAAGAAGGCGGCCAAGGCTACCGGCGAGGGCATAACGCTCATCATCGCAGAAAAGCCGAGCGTCGCCGCCGACCTCGTGAAAGTCCTCGGAGCAAAGTCGTTCAAGAAAAACAACGGATACTACGAAAGCGACACGACCATCGTGAGCCACGCCATCGGCCACCTAGTGACCATCGCCGACCCGAAGGATATCGACGAGCGCTACAAGGCTTGGGACATGAAGACGCTCCCGATGCTCCCCGAGAAGTTCCCGCTCGTCGCCACCCCCTCCACCAAGTCGCAGCTTTCCATCGTAGGGAAGCTCATCAAGCGTAAGGACGTGACGACCATCGTGAACGCATGCGATGCGGGCCGCGAAGGTGAACTGATTTTCTTCTATATCCTCGACTACGTGCTCAAGGGCAAGTTCACGGGCAAGACCATCAAGCGCCTGTGGATGCAGAGCATGACGCCAGCCGCCATCAAGGACGCCTTCGAGCACTTGCGTACCGCCGAGGAGATGGAAAACCTGAAAGACGCCGCCCTTTGCCGCAGCGAGGCCGACTGGCTCGTGGGCATGAACGGCAGCCGCGGGCTTACCGCCTACAACAGCAGCATGGGCGGGTTCCAGATTACGCCCTGCGGACGCGTGCAGACCCCGACGCTCGCCATCATCGTGAAGCGCGAGGAAGAACGCCAGCAGTTCAAGCCCGAAAAGTTCTGGACTGTGGAGGCCGATTTTGACAACGGTGGCAGCGCCTACCTGGGCAAGTGGTTTACCGCCTCGAAGGAAGAAGGCAAGGACCGCGTCAAGCAGATTTTTGACGAGAAGAAGGCGAACGAGATTCTCGCGAAGTGCAAGGGCAAACCCGGCAAGATCGAGGAGACGACCGCGCCCTCCCAGCAGAAGTGCGGTCAGCTCTACGACCTGACCACACTCCAGCGCGAGGCGAACAACCGCTTCGGCTTCAGCGCCAAGACGACCCTTTCGATTGCGCAGGCCCTGTACGAAAAGCACAAGGCCACGACCTACCCGCGTACCGATAGCCGCTGCCTGCCCGAAGACTACGTTGCCCCCGTGAAGGCAACCCTCGGAAAGATTACGGGCCCGCTCGCCAAGTTTGCGCAGGAAGCCCTCGACAAGAACTACGTAAAGCGCACCCCGAAGGTTTTCGACAACACGAAGATTTCGGACCACTTCGCCATTATCCCCACGGGAGTCGCCCCGAAGGGACTCTCCGAGGCCGAAGAAAAAATCTACACGATGGTGTGCCAGAGGTTTATCGCGGTATTCTTCCCGCCTGCACAGTACCTGGGTACCACCCGCATCACGACCATCGAAGGCGAGACCTTCATTACCGAAGGCAAGATTCTCGTGGACCCGGGTTTCAAGGCGGTCTACGGCAAGGATAGCGACGAGGAATCGAACATCCCGAAGCTCAAGGGCGACTCAGCCAAGACGCTCGACATCCGCGCCGAGGAAGACTTCACCAAGCCGCCCGCGCACTACACGGAAAGCACCCTGCTTTCCATGATGGAGAGCGCGGGCAAGCTCGTCGAGGACGACGAGCTGCGCGACGCCATGAAGGAGCGCGGGCTTGGTACGCCTGCGACACGTGCCGCCATTATCGAAAAGCTCGTAAGCGACAAGTACGTCGTGCGTGACGGCAAGGAAATGATCCCGACGGCGAAGGCTTTCGACCTCATCAAGGTGCTCTCGGCCATGAACTGCGACGCCCTCACGAGCCCCGAACTCACCGGCGAGTGGGAATACAAGATGGACCTCATCTCCAAGGGCAAGGAATCCCGCGAGAACTTCATGAAGGGCATCGTCGACATGACGAAGGCCATGGTGAAAAATATCAAGGGTTTCAAGGAAGAGAATACCACCGGCGAGGCGAAGTTCAGCCCGGTAAACGGCAAGAAGGTGTTCGAGACCGTTAGCCGCTACACTACCGAAGACGGCATCGTCATCCGCAAGATGATTGGCGGCAAGCACCTCTCCGATGATGAAATCGTGGAACTCCTCACCAAGCGTAAGATTGGCCCGCTGACCGGCTTCCGCAGCAAGCGCGGCGCAGAATTCTCCGCCGTGCTCACCATCAACGACCAGAACAAGATCGAGTTCGTGTTCGAGGAGAAGCCCGAAGAAATCGAAATCGGCGAGAAGGTCGGGGAGTCCCCCATCGACGGCACCAACGTGTTCGAGACGCTCACCGGCTACGTAAGCCAGAGCTACATCGACAAGCAGCCCTCAGGCCTCAACTTGCCCAAGGTGCTCCTCGGCAAGGAAATCCCGCTCGAAGAAATCAAGAACCTGCTTGCCGGCAAGAAGACAGCCCTCATCAAGGGTTTCCGCAGCAACAAGACCAAGCGCCTGTTCGACGCCTTCCTCACGCTCGAGAAGGGCAAGCTCAAGTTCGACTTCCCGCCGCGCGAATTCAAGCCGCGCCGCTTCTTCAAGAAGCCCGCCGCCAAGAGCGAAGGGTAAGCTTTCGAGGCCGACATGCGCTTGCGGATCCTGGCATTCGTCCTGTTCATCGCGCTCGCCTGTTCGATCGTAGCGGCGGCACCCTCGAACCAGGCGCCAGGATCAAAGCCCATGGGCACGAAAGTCTCGCGCTTCAACAACCCCTACAAGCTTCCCAGCGAGCTTTTCGACCTCTGGAATTCGCTCACGCTCGATGAAAAAATCGGGCAGATGATCATAGTCTACATGGCACCGCCGAACTTCACCGTCGAAAACAACTTCGGCGGGATTCTCGTGATGAAGCCGCACCTTTCGAACCTGAACCTTTTCCAGAAGAACCTCGAAAAGATTTCTTCGCGTATCAAGGTCCCGATGCTCGTCACCATCGACCAGGAAGGCGGCAGCGTAAACCGCATCAGCAACATCGACCACAAGTGGAACAAGACTCCGGGCGCAAAGGAAATGCGCGACATGGAACCTGCGGCAATCGAGAAGGTCGCAAGCAATATCGGCAAGACCCTCCACGATGCTGGCTTCAACCTCAACCTCGCCCCGACTCTCGACCCCGCATTCGACATCCACGGCAAGGAGACTTTCATGGAGCACTGGGGGCGTTCCTGGAACGGCATCGAAAGCGCAGAAAAGGCACGCGCCTTCGTACGTGGAATGAAGGCCAGTGGCATTGCAAGCGCCTCCAAGCACTTCCCCGGCTACGACAGCGAACAGAACAGCGACTTGCAGATGGCAGAAAGCGACGCACCCGAATCGACAATCCGCGAATATGCAAAGTTCTTCAAGGCGCTTACGCCGGATGTCCCTATCGTCATGATGAGCAGCGTCCGCTACACCAAGATTTCCAAGGCACCCGCCGTATTCGAGAAGCGGCTCGTAAAGATGGCGCACGACCTCGATGACGACATCGTGGTGCTTACCGACGACCTGTGGGGAAAGACACTGCGCGGCTGGATCAGCGGCGCGGATGCACCTCTCCAGGATCCCTACCCCGCCTCCGAGTTCAAGAAAGTCGTGATGGCCGCACTCGACGCCGGCAACGACATGTTCATTATCACCTACCCGGCGAAGGCCATCGACATGAAAAAGACGCTGACCGAACTCGCGATACAGAACAAGGATTACCTCGTACGGATCGAGAAATCCATCGCGCGCATCCTCAAGATGAAATACAGGGCCGGAATCATCAAATAGAGTTCCGGTCGGTCACCTTCGCCTTTTTCGCCTTCGTGAGGTTCTTCACCTCTTTCAAAATCTTTTCGGGGCCGACCTTGCCCATCGCCAGCTTCAGTATCTCGGCGCATGCAACCGTATCGGACATCGCGCGGTGATGGTTGAAATCCGGCAGTCCCAGCGACTGGGTAAGCTTATGCAGGCTGTAGCTCGGAAGCCCCGGGAAAAAGCGGCGTGAAATCTTTACGGTGCAAAGCCGCGGCGGGTCGAAGCTGATGCAGCAGCGTTTCATCTCCGTACGGACAATCTTGCTGTCGAACATTACGTTGTGCGCCACGAAAATGCGGTCAGAAAGGAGTTCCGCCACCTCTTCGGCAATCTTCGAGAACTGCGGCGCTCCGCTTACCATCTCGTCGGTAATGCCCGTAAGGTTCTGCACGAAGGGCGTAATGGGAACGCCAGGATCTACAAGGCTATGGAACTCGCCCACCTGTTCGGTACCGTCGAGCAAGACAATCCCGATTTCGGTAATGCGGTTCAAGTCGCCTGCGCCGCCGGTCGTTTCCACATCCACGACGGCGAATTTAAGCAAGTCCGATTGCGGCATGGGCATCAATGAATCGGGATATCGATATCGAGCGTGGCATGGTTCCTGCGGTCCTCGACCTTCGCCTGCATGACCTTGGATTTCGGACGCCCGTAGACGGGCACAACCAGCAAGTTCGACACTCCGGCATCCTCGCTCGCAGTCGCTTCGGAATCGCGTACCGTCTTCGTGAAAATAGGCTTCTTGCCGCCATCGTACAGCGAATAAGTCAGTTCGCGCGTCATCCCGGGCTTGATCTGCTTTGTGGGCACTTGGAAGTACACGTAGCCGCCCTTCGGCACCTTGCGGAGGCTATCGCGAATTTCCTCTTCCGTCGCGAAATCGGCTTCCATCGCCATGCGCACGTTCTTCTTCACCTTGTCCGGACTCTCGTACAGCACCGAAATCTCGAAACGGGCGTCCTTCGGCACGGCGGATTCGCGCACGTCCCTGACATTCGCGTTGTTCTGGTAGTATTCCCAACGGCCGTTGTCGTGAAGGATGACCGTCGAACCGTTAGATGTCGTGGCGACAATATCTTCGGCAATGGCGAAAGAAGCGCAGGCCGCCAAGGCAACAACGGCAAGCCCGAAATAACGCATAAAATTCAGTTGCATAACCCAAAATCCTGTTTACGGGCGACCAAGGGGCCCGCATGTCCAGAATATATATAAATATCGAACAAAATGAAATCGAAAAGGAAAATTTCTACTATTTCCCGCATGGACGGAAAAATCCGCTTTGCGCCAAGCCCCACGGGCTACCTCCACGAAGGCCACCTGCTTTCGGCGCTCTACGTGTGGGCCGCCGCAAAAAAATGGAACCTTTCCATCCACCTGCGCATCGAGGACCACGACCAGAGCCGCGCTCGCAAGGAATACATCGAAAGCATCTACGAAGACCTCGAATGGTTCGGGTTCCGTTTCGACAGCGATAGCATACAAAGTAATCACGAATGGCTGTTCGGAGAAGCCCTCCAAAAGCTACAGGCCCAGGAGCTAGTCTACCCCTGCTACTGCAGCCGCAAGCAGCTCGAAGCGGAAAACCCCAAGAGCGAAACCGGAGAAATCATCTACCAGGGGAAATGCAGGCACGAGGCACTCCCGGCATCGATGGCCGACCAGCCCCATAACCTCCGCGTCATGATTCCGGACAACGTCATCCACTGGCGCGACATGCTCCTGGGCGACTTTGACGAGAATCCGGCACGCCAATGCGGAGATTTCCCTATCCGCGACCGCGACGGACAGTGGACATACCAGTTCGCCGTCTGCGTCGACGATATCGAGGACGGAATCACCCATGTGGTTCGAGGAGAGGACATCCGCAGTTCCACCGCAAGGCAGATTGCACTCATGCGCCTGCTCGGCCGCGACACGCCTCCCCTATACCTGCACCACCCGCTCATCGTGGACAGTAGCGGCAAGAAACTTTCGAAACGGGAACGCGCCCACAGCCTTCGCCAGGACCGCGATGCCGGCACCTCGGCAGAGGAACTGCTGGGCCGGGTATGCTACAAGGCCACCCTCCAGGCCGAAAATGTCCCCCTCTCGCTGGAAGAGGCCATTTCCCTTGTCACGGGAAAACTGTAAATACTAAAAAACAAAAAAATAACGTATATTCTAGGCATGGCGCACAATACACCGTCATCCACCGTCATGAAAGTCCGTCAGGAGGCTGCCCTTTTTGATTCCAAGGACAGGCTGCTGCACTTTTCGACAAAGAACGAATTCCAGACCCCGCTACTGCGCGAAGCGAGCGATGCCTTCTACGAGAAATGGAAGCAGTCCTCCAGCGCAATCCCGCTAGACTCCTTTATCCCGGAATCCGCAACTTTCACCCTGCAGCAGAAGAAGCAATGCGAAACGCTTTTCAAGGCCGTCTTCAAGGAGAAGGCCGAAGACTTCGGCACTCCCGACCTCTACCTGCTAGCGGGGTTCCTCAAGTGGGACGGCAATGCGCTCGCACCGAGCCTTCTCATCCCGCTCGAACCTAGCGCCGACGGCAACTCCATCAGCCTCGCCAAAAAGTTACCCCTCGAAAACATCGTCCTCCGCGAAAGGCTTGCGGGAGTCCAGCTTCCGCGCATCGAGGACGCGACCCTCGACGGCTCGTTCAGCATCCAGCTCTATTTTTCACTTTTCGAAAAAGCCATCGCTGCCGAGCGCAACTGGAAATTCACGCGCCACGGCATCTGCCTAGCTTTCATCAACACGAGCAGGCTCCGCCTCAAGATGGCGATGGATAACCTGGGCAGCGAAAAGAAGATTGACAACAATCCCTTCCTCTCCTCGCTTTTCGGCGAAGATGGCTTCCAGGTCAGGGAGTCCGTATTCGAGGAAGCAGATTTCGACCAGCTCTACAATCCGACCGACCACCATTTCCTCTATACGACGGACTCGCACACGACCAAGGTGACCATCGACGCGCTCGACGAGAACGCGCACGGGTACGCCATACAGGCGCTTCCCGGCACGCAGAAGACCAAGGTCGCGGCAAACATCGTCGCCGAGACTCTCTCGAAAGGACAGAGCACGCTGGTCGTCACGCGCCGCGCCATCTCCAGGCAGACTTTCGCCCAGGCATGGAAATCCGACTTCCGCTCCTACAGCGGACGCCCACGCGAAGAAGTCGCCGCCGAAATCAACAAGACGCGCCAGTTCTTCATCAACTACTACAAGGCTGTCAACGGGAAGTCTCCCTCCAACAGCACAGGGCTGACCGACATCCTGCAGTTCTTCGCGCAGGCGCCAAAGCCCAAGGCCAAGTTCGCCGAGACCATCTTCCAGGAATCGAACGCGCTTCCCTTCAAGGAGCTCAACCAGCTGCTCCAGCTGCTGCAACAGATTACCGACCTCTACTTCAACAAAGGCGGAATCGCAGCCCGCAAGCTCCTCGAGAACATCAAGGCCGAAAACATAACCGACCAGACAAAGGCCGAAATCGAGAAGACCATCGATGACGCCATCCAGAAGGTGGAGGCTCTCAAGCCGCTTATCGACCTGTTCAAGGAAGAAGAGTTTTTCCCCACGGGCATCTACCTGCCCGCACTTTCCGAAATCATCTCGCTCATCCACAAGAACTTCGACGAGAGCACTCCCGAATTCGAAGGCTGGGACCTCTGTTCCAACAGCTGGAGCGCTTACCAGGATTCCCTCAAGGAACTGCCCGAAGCAGGCGACAAGTGGGTGCGCTACCGTAGGCAGACCTCCGACATCTACACAGACGATGCCGTAGACGAGAACATCCTCGCCGCACGCGATGATTTCGCCGAAAGCCTCAAGGTGACACTCAAGGGACTTTCCGACCGTTACCGCAATTCCCGCAAGCGACTCATGAAGGTGCTCAAGCATCCGAAGGAAGTCTCTTCCGACGCACACCTGCTCGACCTCGTCGACACTCTCCTGGAACTGCAAGAAAACAAGCGCGCCTACAAAGATACCGCCGTTCTCGGCAACCACCTGCTGGGCCGCGACTGGCTTTACGAGAAGTCGAACTGGGTCAGCCTGAACAAGAAGATCAATTACATCTACGACTTCCGCGAGAAGCACGAGAAGAGTCCGCAATTCAACCTGATGCTCACGATTCTCGAGCACTGGCACCAGATCAAGCCGCTGCTTCCGCAATTCAACGAATTCGACAAGGCCGTGCAGGAACTGCTCACGGACACGCGTATGCTGTCCAAGGAACTTGCGCTCGAGATTCCGCTCGAAGGCCTCGACCTCGACAAGTGTCTCGAACAGATCAACCTCTGGAAAGAAAACTGGAGCGTCCTCGATACGCACCTCCAGCTTGCCACGCTGTTCCGCGAAGTTGAGAAGACCGGCTGCAAGACGTTGCTGCGCTACGTCCAGAACCCGGCATCCGTCAATAGCGAACTGCCCCTGGCAACCGCTTACTACTGGGCCGGCACTCAGGTGCAGCGCGTAAACAAGGAGTTCCCCGAGATATTCTCCTGCACGCCGAAGCTCCATTCGCAGCTCGGAAAAAAATACCGCGTGCTGCTCGATGAGTTCTGCAATGCGAACTTCCGCGAGGCGCATGCCGCCGCAACCGAGAAGCTTTCGATGCTGAGCATCGAGGATGCTCTCGCCTGCGAAAAGAAATTCGACACCATCGTACTCCTGGATGCAGACTGCATCTCCGTGGCCGAGTCCATCCCGCTTTCGCTGATGGCCTCCAAGGTGGTTCTCATCGGCAACCCGCACTCCCCGGCCATCGAACCGCAGCCCTTCGACGCTTACCTCGACACCGAACCCGTGCACACGGCGTTCTTCCAGGAAAGCATCATGACCGCCTCGCTGCGCCGTGGCATCCCCACCCGCGAGCTCTGGTTCTCGGACAGCTATTCAGACGTATCCCTCGTAGAATTCGCCAACGAGCGCATCTACAACCACGGCATCCGGCAGTTGCCGATTCCGACCCGCGATTCGGGCAAGTGCGACTCCATCCAGATTGTTACGGACAAAGTCATGGACATCGCGAAAGCCGCCCTGCATCACGCAGAGAAGCATCCGGGACAGACGCTCGGGATTATCGCATTCCACCAAATTACCTGCCACGAGATCGAATCGACCATCAAGGCGCTCCTTACCAAGGATTCCCCCTGCGCAAGGTTCTTTGCGAACAGGGACGCGGCAACCGGATTCTACATCAAGACTCCCGAAAGGGCCTCCGAAAAATACCGCGATGTCGTATTCGTTTGCGCCGAACCCGATGCCATGGACAAGACCATCGGCGAAAGCAAGATTGCAATCTGCTCGACGCTCGCGCGCCACAAGCTTAAAATATACATGACCGAAGCCGACAGGCAGAAGATGGCATCCGCAAAGTCCGCCACGCTGCGCGACTGGATGTCGCACCTGCAACGCAAGGCGCCGCCCTCCGACTTCGACACCAAGCCCGCAGACTCCGCGCTCCGCGCACAGGTCATCGCGCTCCTCCAGAACGAGGGCATCAACGTCCTGCCGAGTTTCGCCGCAGGCGGCATCCCCGTCGGCCCCGTAGTCGTCGACGCCAACAACCCCAAGAGGTTCCTTGCCGTCATCGAAGACGACTGCACCACGGAAAGGTTCCGCGAATCCATCGAAGACCGCGAATACGTGCGCCCCGTGCTACTGCGTCAGCTAGGCTGGAAGGTCATCAACCTTTGGACTCCCTTCTGGTATATCTCCTACGCCGACGAATCGAGCCACATCATCACGACCATCGCCATCGAACAGAGCGTCGCCCCTCCTCCACCCGAGGAATCCGAAACCGACGCGGAAGCTGTCGAAAGCAACGCGGCCGCAACCGAGGTCCAGACCGTTCCGTACCAGGTCGTCCATCCGAAAATCGAAGGGACGGCCCACGACAAACCTATCGTGGAGCTATCCGCGCTTTCGCTCATCGTGCAGCTGAAGTTCTATGTCGACCACGAAGCTCCCATCCACGAAGACGTACTGCTTTCGCGTCTGCTGGAACTTCACCACGTCGACCGTGCGGGGCCGATGATCCTCCAGGCGTTGAACGATGCCATCAAACAGGGTTTCCAGCGTCACAAGTTCATCAAGACGGGCAAGTTCTTCTACTCCACGAAGAACCCTCCCGTGTTGCTCCGAGACAGGAGCATGCGCCCGCAAAACGAGCGCAAGTTCATCTATGTCTCTCCCGAAGAACGCGCCCTGCTACCCGCCTCCATGGACGAGTTCGCACAAAAGCAGGCACTCGGCCTCCTAGAGTAGGGGCCTCCGCCTCGATTACAAAAACCTGAAAGCTACTTCAGCTTGATTACAAGCGCGTTGATGTTGTAGATGGATAGCTCGCGGGCCTTGTCCTCGGCAGCCTTCCTCGAAGTCCATCCGCCGCCGCGAAGCTTGTAGAACGGAGCATCGAACACCACCTGGATGTTGTAGCCCGTCGATGCGGAAATCTGAGCCTTGCGGCGCTGGGCTGCGTCGAAGTCACCGACGGCCTCGAACTGCAAGACGTAATAGCCGTTTCCCTTGGATTCCTTGGACGAAGATCCCTTGCTAATGGCGGCAGCCGATATGTCTGTCGTATCCCTCAGGGAAGAACTCAGTTCGGGCTTATATTCCTTGCCACGGAACAGGGTATCGATATCCGTAGGGTCGCCGGCCCATGCAATCGAGGCTAGGGCACAAAAAAGGAAGCATAGGGCTATTTTTCGCATGGCACAAATGTAGAAAAAAAGAACCCCGCCCGAAGGCGGGGAAAATCATTTTAGCTGAGACTGGAATCGTTATTTCACGACACCCGTGCCACGCTTCACGCCCCAGACCTCGGTCTTTTCCTTCTTGGCCTTGGTTCCCACGGAGCCAAGCTTCACGAAGGAGGTGTACTTGGTGATGTAGGCGCCGGTACCCACCAGGCGGTGGTTATCCGACAGCATGTTCCAAGCGACGAAGAAGTTGCGCGGGTTCTTCACGCAGTCTCCCGGCATGTTCTGGGTAGGATCGGCGGAGAAGAACGGATCGTCACAGTAAATCTTTCCACCCTGGTGAGCAACGAACGCACCGAGGTTAGTGTAGTAATCGACTTCGTAGAAGAAGTAGATGTCATGCGGGTTGTTCTGGTAGACCTTCGTGAACGACGTGTCGGAACCGATGATGGAACCCATGTCGGACTGAACGAAGTGACCCAGCGTACCCGGATGCGCAGTCTTGATATCTTCCAAGTTTTCGCTCGTCTTGACCGGGAACACCTCGCCCACGGGAGTACTCTCGTCGACACGAGACGGATCCGCAATCTGGTACGGAATCGTGTTCACGTCAATCTTCGCATCACCCACGACCTGCACCCACGGAGACGGCAGACGGTCCGTAGAGTTGTAGTTCGTCGGGGAGTTCCAGTGCCAGGTAGCATCGTCTGCAGACCTGAGCGTGTCGGCTCCAGGAGCGGCACCGTTCGAAGAGTCTGTCCACACGAACGTATCGGCACGGAAGCGGATGTAGTCACCCACGTGCGGAGTCGGCTTCTGGGCATCCGCGTTGTAGTAGCGGACCGTCAGCGTATCCTTCTTGTCCTGCGGCTTGTTCTGGGATTCCACATGGATGTAACGGGCAGATTCGCTCGTAATGTCGATTGCCGAGTTCAGGTAGTAGCTGAACGCGGTCGTACCCACAGAAGGATCGACAATCACGGGTTCAGACACAACGACCTTCACCTGGTCATACACACCGCCGTCCGTTTCCGTCGAGGCGCGGGCCGAGAGGATAATCGGGGCCATACGGTCGGTAAGGTGCTGTTCGAAGAACGACTTCACGACTTCGCCCTTCCACTTGTATGTCGTAAACGAAGCAATCTTGTTGTCATCCTTGACAAGCGTCTTCACATCGGTAGTGAACGGATCGTCAACCGCAAACACGAGCGTACGGCCACCGTCCGGGCTCTTGTCGAACGCAGCCTTGACTTCGGCAGCACCGAAGATCGTGGAGCAGTACATCTCGTTGTCCTTCGGGTTCGTAGAATAGCCCGAATCGAACGGATTGATCTTCTTCAGGTTGCGTTCGTCGAAGTTGAGGCACAGGAAGAACGGGATGGAGTCCGGATGAATGGCTCGGTCGTAGATAACCGCCATGGAGTCGGCCTTACCATCCAGGAAGTCCTTGGATTCGTTATAGAAGTCCTGATAGATGTTCATTTCGCCCGTGGGAGCGCCCTTCACGTCGAACATGTCGACAATGAGCGGCATCGGTGCAGGCGGCTTCATGAAGCGCAGGTTGCCGTAAGGCGCCGCAACGGCGTTGTTCTGGACGGCACCCACGAGGATGGTCGCAGCAGGCAGGTTCGGGTCATCGTAGACCTGGGTCGAACGGATGCGCACCAGGGCCACACCATCGACCAATCCGCTGACATTGCCGGAAATACCGCTAGATGCATCCAGAAGATCCAGCGCAAAGGTGCACTCCGTGCAGAGGGCGCCCGTAGCCGGGTTCCTCACGATGAGGTAGAGGTCCACATCGGAGTTCACCCAGTGGAAGTATTCATCGCCATCCTCGTCTACACTAGGATCCTGGTCAACGGTCGTCCATTCGAGCACCTGGCCCGTGGAATCGGTCGTCTTGGGCTTGGCAAACGAGAGCTGCGGAGCGTAGAACGTGAGGTTCGCGACCGCAGTACGCACGGAGGCAGTCACCTTCTGTTCGGCAGCCGTAAGGCCAGCGAGCGGGACTTCCACCCAAAGGGTATCGATACCGTTTTCATCAATCTTGCCGTTGTAGGGCACAGAAAGCGGAGTCTGGTCGTCCTTGTTCTTGTAGAGGATTGCACCCGCAGAAAGCGTAAGCGTGTAGGTCTGGTTCGCTGCAGAGGCAAGGTCAACAGTGCCCTGGTCATCCGGAGCGGAAACGTAAATCGGGATACGGGTACCGGCGAGGCCCATGCCTTCGAACTTCCACTTGGTCCCGGCCGGGTAGATGTTGGCATCGCCGTCGGTGTTCGGGAATTCGACATCCTGCGTCACGATATCCAGGTTACCCTTGACCTTGAACTTGTGGTAGGCCGTCTTGCCGTCCACGGTAATGGCGAGGTAGTAGGTTCCGGGAGGAAGACCGGTAATCTTTTCCTGGTTGAACTTCGGCACCTTCGGGTTCGTTAGGTCGATACCGCCATGGTTGGTAGTATAGGGAGTCAGGGCAGCACAGTCGCCACAGCCCTGCACCGGTTCCTTCTTGCGGGTAACAATCTTGAAGTCCACCTGGGTCTGGATGGAATCAGCACATCTTTCAGAACCGCCGTCTGTTCCGGCAAGCACGGAGGCACAGTCGCCACCACCGCTCGTCAACACGCAGATGTCAAGTTCAAGGTTGCCTTCGCCCAGCGGCTTGGCATCAATCGTAATACCCGTAGACTGCTTGATGTACATGTTCGTCTTGATACGCACGTTACTCATGTCGGTACGGCGGTCACAGAAGAAGATGTCGATTTCGTAGTCCGAACCCGGAACAAGCAGGTTGCCGCTAGCACCCTTCAGGGTATCCAGCTTCACGTAACCCGGAGCGGCGAGGTGAGTACCACCGAGGTCCACAGCGAGCTTGTTGTCGATAAACACCCAGATGTCATCGTCGCCACGGAACGAGAACTGCATGCCTTCGCGGAACGTGAACTTAGCATGGGATTCGAAGCAGAACATCTGGTTGTTGTTGCCCTTGATTCGGAGGTCCCAGGTCGAGTTATCATAAACGTTGGGGTGCGTACCGTCGCCGAATTCTCCCGGAGAAACAGGATAGAGGTCGATGTACGGGAGACCCGTCGTCGGTTCGATAGCGGACCAGTCGGTCACTGTACCAAGAGCCTGCTGGGCCTTCGTAGAAATATTGCTCGCGAGCGGAGTTTCGCCACCGGTACCATAGCTGACGTTCCCCAAGCCGGCTCTCGGAGTAGCAGCCTTCTTGCAGTTCGCATCGGCCTGGCATGCGGGGTCAGTCAAAAGGTCGTTCAAGATGGTGAATGCGCCGGTCGGTTCGTTATAGCTGTCGTATTCCCACAGACCATCCTTGGTGAGGCTGAAGGTAACGTCACGGCAGTGCTGGTAGTTCACTCCCGGTTTAGACTGGAACATCACATCGAATGCTTCCTGGCTCACGAAGCAGCCACTCGCCGCATTGTAGGTCGGCTTCTTTGTTGCTCCAAGAATCGGGCTGACAATACCCTGTGTCACGCCGATACAGGGGATGGTTCCCGGATAGGAGTAAGGAGCACCGGCAACGGCACATCCGTTCGTCGCCACCTGCGGGTAGGCGTCACAAGTAAAGGCGCCATGCATGCTCGCGTCGGTATCGTAAAGGATAGCAGCCAGCTTGTAGGTGCAGTTTCCTTCGAGGCCCGGGTCCGTAATAGAAATCTGGTCGACACCGCTTTCTGCAGCCAAGTCGACATCGGCAATAAAGAAGACCTTGTCGGTATTGTACTGGTTATAGATGACTTCCATCGGAATCGGGATAAGCACATCCGCTTCCCAGCCGTCCAAGCCGATAGCGTCTTCCAGGTCTTCGTCATCGTCCTTGAAGAAGATGAAGGAATCCGGAAGCGGTTCGTCCATCCACACGGTGTAGTACCATCCGCACATGCCCGGAGCGACCTTGAACGGCTTGCGGCTTGCATAGGTGCCATCGCCCGACCACATCGGGACAGTCGCCTTCCATTCCGCTTCATCCGGAACGAGCACATACATGTACTTGATATTCGGTTCGGTATAGGAAACCAAGGTCTTGCCCGCCTGCTTCGGGTTTTCCATGACCCAGACGTCCGTCGTGCCCTTGGTGCTCGGGCATGCGATATCGCGGGAGTTCTTCGGGATGTTCGGGTCGTAAGCAGAATGGCCATTCCATACGGCAGCAAGGATATAGTCCAGCGGGTTGGACGACGAATTCGCCAAGCCGAAGGCAGTTTCCTGGGCTTCGCCAAGAGCGTTCGACAGGTCGTAATCGTAATAACCCGTCGCAGCATTCTTGTTGGCCGCGGTAACCAAGGCTGCCTTATTATTCATCGTCACATAGAAAGAGGCTGGCCATTCGTCGGGCTTCTTGAAATGGAGCGTACCCGTACATGCGGCTGCGGCACTCTGCACGCCAACCAAGAGCATGCATGCACCCAAAACCCACTTCCACAGGGAGATCTTCATGTTTTTCATCGTTTTTGTTTCCATCAATGGTTTTCCTTCCAACTAAGCATACCAAAAAGACCGGCCTTTTTAATATGCCACACCGACCTCAAATTTATTCTTTTCTAGCCAAAAAAGCCAACTCTTTTTTTATTTTTTGTTAAAATTACGTTTACTTCAGTAAAAATTCGGGTTGTTAACAAAAGAAAGTGCAAATTATCACAAAAAAAAATCAATAATTTGTAACCGAAATTTTACATCCCTCGTTTTTAACTTTTCTATTTTTACCTAAAACCGGAGTTCTTATGCAGGATTTGGACCAGACCATCGTGACCCCAGGCAAGACCATCAAGTTCGAAAGGCTCGAGCTGAGGCCCCACCTGATCGTTCTCTACCCGCAGGAACAGTTCCGGCAAATCGCCATCGAGAAGGGTACGACCGTCCTCGGCCGCGGCCAGGATGCCGACGTGCGCCTCGACGACGAACTCGTGAGCCGCAAGCACTGCGCCATCGACTTCGACGGGGTCCACGTGACGGTCCGCGACCTCGGATCCACCAACGGTACCTTCGTGGACGGCCAGCCCGTGCAGATCGCGGAACTCGATTCCGAGAAGCGCCTGCAGCTCGGCAAGATGGTATTGAAGGTGGAATTCAAGGACAAGAGCGAGGAAGCCTTCGACCGCGCCCTCTACGAGGCGGCCACCATGGACCCGCTCACCAAGATCAGCAACCGCCGCAACTTCATGGACAGGAGCCTCGGCGAACTCGCGCTCGCCCGCCGCAGCGGGGAATACGTGCACACCATCATGGTGGACGCGGACCACTTCAAGCGCGTGAACGACACCTGGGGCCACCAGTGCGGCGACATGGTGCTCAAGGAAATCGCACGGATCCTCAAGGAGGAGAAGCGCGAATCCGACCTGCTCGCCCGCTACGGCGGCGAGGAATTTTTGCTGCTGCTTGCCAACATCAGCCCCGAGGATGCCCAGAAGAGCGCCGAGAGGCTCCGTAAGGCCGTGGAACGCCACCGCTTCTCGTGGAAGGATACCGTCATCCCGGTGACCATCTCGCTCGGGCTCTGCTCCAAGCAGGGCGAGGAGATTCCGCAGATCGAGGCGATGATCGCCCAGTGCGACAAGATGCTCTACGTGGCCAAGGAAGGCGGCAGGAACAGGGTGGCTTTTTAGGCCCAAATTACTATATTTGGCGCCGAAATGACGAAAGTGTATTCCGAGCGCCTCAATTCATTCGGCACCGCGAGCATCCCGAAACTGGTATTGCAGTTCTCGGTCCCCTCCATCATCAGCATGCTGGTGAACGCACTATATAATATAGTGGACCGCCTTTACGTGGGTCAGGGAGTCGGGAGCCTCGGCATCGCGGGAATCACGCTCTGCTTCCCCATCACGCTCTTCATCATGGCCATGTCGATGATGATCGGCGTGGGCGGCAACACGCTTTTCGCCATCCGCCTCGGGCAAAAGAAGTATATCCAGGCAAGCATTATCCTGAACAACTCGTTCTCGCTCTTGTTGCTGATGGCCGTCACCACGTTCACGCTCGGCGAAATCTTCATGGAGCCGTTGCTCAAGCTTTTCGGCGCCAGCGACCAGACGCTCCCCGTCGCAAGCAGCTACATGCGCATCTTGCTGTGCGGCGCCGTGTTCCAGACGGTCGCCCCGGGCATGAACCATTTCATCCGTTCGATGGGTCACCCCAAGACAGCCATGTTCCGCGAGGTCATCGGCGCCGTCACGAACATCATTCTCGACTATCTGTTCATCATGAAGTTCCACTGGGGCATCGAGGGTGCCGCATGGGCGACCATCTGCTCGCAGCTGGTGTCGGCATCGCTCATCACGCAGTTCTTCGTGAAGAAGGGGACCCCCATCCGCATCCGCTGGCGCCACATGAAGCTGCGCTTCGCATACGTGCGCAAGATTATCATCCTCGGCATTCCGCCTTCACTCATGCAGGTGTGCAACAGCCTGATGAACGCGATTCTCGCCTGGAGCCTTACCACGTACGGCAACGTGAGCCTGCACGATACGGGCGCGCTTTCGGGCGGCGACATGGCGATTTCTGCTTTCGGCATCGTGAACAGCATCGCCTCGTTCATATTGTTACCGCTCCTCGGGTTCGTACACGGCACGCAGCCGATTATCGGGTACAACTACGGAGCCCGCCTCAACAGCCGCGTCAAGGCGACCCTCAAGTTCACGTTCATCTACGCGCTCGGATTCATGGCTATTGCCTGGAGCATCATGATGTGGCAAGCCGAAGCGCTCGTCGCACCGTTCGCGCCCGCCGACCTCCGCCTGCAGGAAGTCGCCGCATGGGCCCTCCGGATTTTCGGCGCGGCATTCTTCATGATTCCCTTCGGCCTGATTTCGGGAAGCTTCTTCCAGGGTACAGGAAAGGCGCTCAGGTCAATGTTCCTGAACGCCTGTCGTCAAGTGATTCTATTGATTCCCTTCCTGCTCGTGCTGCCGCACTTCTTCGAACTGAAGGGAGTGTTCCTCGCGCAGCCCATCGCCGATGCGGGTGCGGCCATCATCGGCGTGTGCATGCTGCGGCATGAACTCAAGAAGCTGAAATAGCTAGAACAATTTCTTCGCGTCGATCAGCTGGCCGTCCTTCTCGTGGAAGAGGATGACGGAGCCTCCTTCGAGGGTCTTGAAAACTTCGACCAGGCGGCTCACGGTCTTCGTCTCGTCAAAGCCGATTTCGTTCTTCGCGGCTTCGTTCACGACGATGCCGAAGTTCACGGCGTTCGGGGCGGAGCGGCGGAGGTAGTTGATGAATTCTTCGGCAGAGGCAATCACATCGGTACGGCCCTTCACGTCGATGTTCATCGGGTCACGGATGCTCGCCGAAAGCGGGAAGAGTTCCTCGTTCACGGTCTGCTTCGCATTCAGGAAGAACATGTTGCCCACGTAGAGGCTGATGGTGTCGTCAAGCACCTTGCCCACTTCGACGGACACGTCGCACGCAGACGACATTTCCTGGATTTCGAGCTTGGAGGGGCCACAGGCGATGAGGGCGGCGGATGCGAGGATGGCGAATGCAGCCAGAATCTTTTTCATGAGGGAACTCCTTTGGTTTTCCCTTAATATATATAAAAATGGGCAAGCAGGACTATTTCGACAAGATACCGAGCGCTTTGGATATGAGTTCGGGCGAAAGTTTGAATATTTCGCTCAATTTCCCTACCCTTTCGGGTTCGGCAATGCGCTCCATGCGGCTCCCGTTCGCATCGCGGGTCACGAGGTTGCCCTTCTGGTAGTAATACTGCACGCCGCGCTCGCGGTCGAGGCGGTTCAAGACCGGGTAGGTCATCATCTCGCGGTAGAAGCTCTCGCTCCAATGCTGCTTGAATTCTTCGACGGAGACGCCCGCCACCGGGTATTCAAAGCGCAACTTCATGGGACTTCCCGCGCCGCCGGTCCAGAGTTCCATGGAATCCATGTCGGGCCGCACGAGACGCACGCAGTTCGGCACGAGCGGGAAGAACGCCTCCCCTGTACCGAAGGGCTGCGGGAGCGGAATCGAGAGTGGGTCGAAGATGAGGTAGCCGGGATCGAAGAGAAATTCCTTCGCTGATAAATTCGGGCTAGTGATTGCCGCGCCTTCGGCTCGCAATGACACTGTCTCGTCAGGAAGAATCAGCGCGCAGTGGATGTTCCGTTCCTTGCGCTTGTGGCCCATCACGAGCCGCGGACTGAACCCCATGTCGCGCAGGCTCTGGTACAGGTGCCATGTCATGCTGAAGCACGTACCGCCGCCCATCCAGGTATCGACATCGTTCTGGTCGCTATCGTCGAGGTTGCGCGCGGCCGTAGCGCTGCCCGTAGATTCGAGGCGTATGATTTTCGTAAGGTTCTCGTACGTGACGTGCGAGAGCCTGTTGCACAGGTCGAGAATCTTTTGCCAGGTCGCTGGTTCCATAAGCCCAAAGATAGAAATTGCTATATTATGCGCATGCTCGGAATTGAACAGAAAAAAGGAAACGACGAAAAGCTTTGCGGCAGGATGATCGCCTACGCAAGGATTTTGCCCACGCCCGACAAAGACGAAAGCGACACCCCGTTCGACGACATGATCAAGAACGGGCTCTTGACGCTCGAGGGCGACTTCCGCAAGTTCAACCCGACCGTACCCTCGCGCCAGAAGAGGAACCAGGTGATGGACGAGCGCCTGAACGAGCTGCTCGAGACCATGGAAGAAAACGGCGTGGAGCTCCCGGAGAACCTCGACGTGGAAACCATGCGCGACCGCCTGCACGAACTTTCGAACATGGAGGTCATCCCCATTCCCGCGCGTATCGGGAACTTCTCGCGCGAAGAGGACATCCTCAAGGAAGAAGCCGACATCTACTACGTGGGCGAGTTCATCGGCGCGAACCAGGCGCATTTCTGCCTCACGACGCTCCCCATCTACTACCAGGCGCGCTACCGCGAGCAGACGAAAAAGCACGAGATGGAGCTCTTAAACGACATGCTCGCGCAGTTCGAGAACGGCGAGTTCCTGGACAACGACGACATCATGCAGGATACCGTCGAACTCTTCCCGGAAGGGGCTTCGCTCAACACGTTCGTGGGCGACCTGAGCAACCTCCTGAACGCGAAGGTGATCCCGTTCCTGCTTGCCTGCGAGAGCGATGAAGAATACGACCAGCAGGTGGCGCTCTTCTACAAGTTCATGAAGGACTATCCCGAGCCGCTGGACGTGAAGCGCATCGACGCATCGCTGCGCATCCTCCGCGAACAGAGCGACAACAAGCTCGGCCGCAAGGTGCTCGAACTGAGCTGCAAAAAAATCAGCGCCCTCTACAACGAGGACGCGAAAACCGCCGAAAAGATCGAGGCGGAAATTACATCTTTGAAAGTGTAAGCAGGGCTGCGCCCGCAAGGATAATGACCGTCGAAGCGGCAAGCTTGACGCGTTCCTTGTACGTCGCGTATTCCCCGAAGGCGAACACGCCCCACATCTGGTTCACGACCAGATTGAGCTGCAGCAGCGGGTAGCCCACCGCATAACCGAAAAGTCCGTCGTCGGCAATGGCCCAGAAAATGGCGAGCGTGCCGAACATCCAGAGCATGCCGGCGGCAAAGGAGAAAAACGTCGGGACCGCAGGCATTTCGAAGCGCTTGCCGCGTTTGAACGCGATGAGCGTGACGAGGATGACGCTCCCCACACAGATGCCGAACGCAAACGGGAACAGGAATTCCATGTCGCCCATGCCGCTTAGCTTGTACGGAATCAGATATGTACCGAATACGGCGCCCGAAAGGAGCGAACGCCAGTTTTTCCAGATGTGCTTTATGTGCCCTGCCGGAATCCAGATACCCACGAGCATACATATGATGGCAGGAATGGAGAAATAGAAAAGCGAGTGTTCGGCAAAAAGCGTAACGCCCGTGATGAACGAGAGCAAGATGCTCACACTCATGGACCTAAGTCCCGTGCCCGCGAGGTCTGCCTCGGCCTGCACCGCCCAGAAGCAGAGCGCACCGCCAATGACCCAGAGGAGACCGCAAAGGAGACCGACCGGATGCAAGTTGAACTGACCCGTAACGCACGCGATAATCGCCGAGCAGAACAGGGCGCCAATGGCCATCACGGCGAGGAACGCCCACGAGGAATAATTCGGGTATTTCTTGAGCGGGACCATGTATGTCCCGAAGGCAAAGACGCCTATCAGGACGCCTAGAATGCTGAGCGTACTACTTTCCAATGCAGAACCCCGCGAAAATAGATTGTAGAATGTCTTCGGACGAGATTTCGCCCGTTATACTCTGGAGCGCACGGCGCACCACCTGCATCTCGAACGCGAGCAGTTCGACCGCGGGATTGTTCCTGAGCAGGTCGAGAGCGCGATCGACCCCGGCGAGGGCTTCCTCGAGGCACGACTTTTCGCGCTCGCTCGTAATCCAGAAGTCTTCGGAATTGCCGCTGTCCTTGAAAAGGCGGCCGTTGATCGCCGAGCGGAGAGCGTCGAGCCCTTCGCCCGTCTTGGAAGAAACTTGGAGCGCGTCGCAAGGCGCCGTTTCAACATTTCCGGGCGCAGATGCGCGCAGGTCGGATTTGGAACAAACGATAAGGTCCGGATTGAGATTGCTTCGGTCACTCCGTTCCCTCGCAATGACATGCAAGTCGTTTTCAGAGGCATGCGCGCCGTCCAACACAAGAATCTTCATGTCGGCTTCTTCGAGAATTTCCCTGCTCTTCTGCATGCTGAGCGCATCGAGCGCGTCGGTCGCCTTGTCCGCGATGCCCGCAGTATCGACAAGCCGGATTTCTCCACCCGGCAAGAAGAGGCGTACTTCCACGAAGTCGCGCGTCGTACCCGGGATGTCGCTCACGAGGATGCGGTCTTCGCCCAGGAGCGCGTTCACGAGGCTCGACTTGCCCGCATTCGGGGCGCCGTAGAGAACCGCGAGCGGGAGCTTTCCGAGCGAAGCCTTGTTGTGGAAACTTTCAAGAATTTTCTGTATGGATTCGCGAACAGAGACAAATCGCGTCTCCCAGCCCGCAAAGTCCGGGTCGGCTTCCTCTTCCGCGAAATCCACATCAAGTTCCAGGCGCGCAGAGATATCCTTCACCTGCTCGGCGAGCGTAGCGACTTTCTTCGAAAGGGCGCCACCCAGAAGGCGGTGGGCGTTTTCGAGTTCCGCACGGTTCGCGCTGTGGATTACGTCGGCAACGGATTCCGCCTGAGTCAAGTCCATCTTGCCGTTCAGGAAGGCGCGGCGCGTAAACTCGCCCGGTTCCGCAAGGCGCACGCCGTCGAGCCCGCGGATAGCCTGCAAAAGTTCACGCACGATAAGCGGGTTCCCGTGCGGGTAGAGTTCCAGCACGTCTTCGCCGGTGTAAGAATTCGGGCCTTCGAAAAACAGGTACAGCAGACTATCGATGAGCTTGCCGCTTTTCGAATCCCGTGCGGTCCCGAGGGATGCACGGCGCGGTTCCAGACTTTTTGCGGCACGTTCCCCGAAAAGGGATGACACCACGTCGCGAACCCGGGTCCCGCTCACGCGGAGCGCGGCAACGGCACTCACGCCGGCCGGAGTCATCGGGGCTACTATCGTCTGTGAATCCATATCGCAAAAGATAGTTATTAGTTGTTTTGCTATCTTACCCCACATGAGCAACTTCAAACTGATTTCTCGCCCACTGGGCACTGTCCAATGTTTTGTCCTCCAGCGCGATGACGGCGCCGAATTCGAAGTCCTTTCGGGCTACGGCGGCGGGCTCAACGCCTGGCGCATTCCCTTCGCAGGTTCAAGTAAACTCGATCTTCTCTACGGCTACCGCGAAGGCGACGACATCTTCAAGATGGGCCCCGACACGAACGCGGGCTGCAGGCTCTGTCCCTTCCCCGGGCGCACCGCCTACGCGAAGTTCACCTGGCGCGGAAAGACCTACCAGCTCATCAACAACGTGAGCTGGGCCCCGCACGCGCTGCACGGATTCCTGCAGAACCAGGAATGGAAATTCGAGAGCTTCGAGGCCGACAGCGAGAAATGCTCCGCCATCTTCACCTGCGACTGGCCGGGCGCCTTCGCCGGATTCCCCTTCCCGTTCCACGCTACGAACAAAATAACGTTCACGGGAGAATCATACGAGGTGACATCGACCGTCGAGAACACCGGCAATACGGACATGCCCTATTCCGAAGGCTGGCACCCGTACTACATGCTGGGCGAAAAGATTGACGACCTCACGATGGCGCTCCCCGACAGCCTCCTTGCGGAACTCGACAGCGCGGACCTCCCCACCGGAAACTTCCACGTGGACAACCGCTTTGCCGGCGGCAAGAAGATCGGCGACACCTTCATCAACGACTGCTTCTGCCTCGTGGACAACAACAACCCCGGCGAAAAGTGGCTCGGAATAGTCACGCTCGAGGGCAAGAACGGCAAGCTCACCCTCTGGCAGGACGCACTCCTCGGGCAGTACAATGCCATCCAGATCTACACACCCCCGACCCGCGAGAGCATCGCCATCGAGCCCATGACATCGGAACCCGACGCGCTGAACCACCACCGCGGACTTATCGTGATCCCGCCGGGCGAAAAGCGCTCGTTTACCTTCGGGGCGAAATACGAGTAATCCTTCGGCAAGCAGTGCATGCCTCGCGCATGCATTCGCATGCGGACGCTTATAATTTTATTACAAGCACGAATATTCTCTGAAAAACGGCTTTTTTCGCGTAAAAAAGCCGTTTTTGTTGTTGTGATTTACCCAACATCTTCTTAGGCAAAACCCAGAAAAATAGGGCGGTTTGCGCCCCATTAATATATTTTCTTGGAAAAATACAGGAGTGTGTATGAAAATTGCAAAATATGCATTGATGTTTGGACTCGCCGCGGCGACTTCCTTTGCCGCACAGTACGAAGCCGAAAGCGCTACGATCACCAAAGACGCAGCAGTCGCCTCGGATGCATCCGCTTCCGGCGGCAAGTACGTCAAGATGAACGGGGGCGACATCACCTTCGCAGGCGTGTCTGTCGAATCGGCCGGTCAGTACACCGTGGTCATCCACTACATGAACAACTACGGTGGCGACAAGATGAATAACGTCGGAGTCGGCGGAGCATCGTCCCAGGTATCCTTCCCCGTCACCGACAAGGGCAAATTTGTCGATGTCGAGACCGTCCTCGCATTCGCTGCAGGCACGAACACCGTCGCCATCACCAATAGCTGGGGCTGGATCGACGTGGACTACATCGAGGTCAAGCCCTACGAAGCCAAGAAATTTGACCTCTGTAACGCCCCCATCACGAAGGATGCAACCCCTTCTGCAAAGAAGCTCTACAACTTCCTCGTAAACAACTTCGGCAAGAAGACCATCTCCGGCGTAATGACCGGCAGCATGGATAACTACACCAAGGGCGATGTCACCCAGCATGAAGACGTGAAGGCCGTATTTACGGCGGGCGGCAAGTACCCGGCACTCGTCGGCACCGACCTGATGAATGCCACGGGCGTACACAAGGATGACTCCTGGTACAAGCAGTACACCGAAAAGGCTGTAGATGTCGCGAAGTCCACCTGGAAGAAGGGCGGCATCCCGGCATTCACATGGCACTGGCGCCCGGGCGAAGAAGAAGAATTCTACGTAAAGGGTGCAAATGAAAAATACACTGAATTTGACTTCACCGAAGCGTTCGTGAAGGGCACCACCAGTTGGGATACGCTCTCTACCGCGTACAAGGCTCTTGTCGGTGACATCGACCACGTCGCTGGAATCTTCCTCGAACTCCAGCAGGAAGGCGTTGCGGCCATCTTCCGCCCGCTCCACGAATCCGGCGGAAACTGGTTCTGGTGGAGCACGCATACCGGCAAGCAGTTCGCGGCCCTCTACCAGCTGGTCTACGAACGCATGGTGTTCAAGAATGGCGTAAACAACCTCATCTGGGACTTTAACCCGAAGGATGCCGCCACAATGTCCTGGACCCCGGGCGAAACCTACTACGATATTCTCAGCGTGGACATCTACAACAACGCAAATGACCACCAGAGCAACAGTGCAGCCTTTATTGACCTTACAAACAAGGGTGGCACGAACAAGATTATCTCTCTCAGCGAGAACGGTCCTATTCCCGATGTGGACAAGATGTACGACGATGGCGCCACCTGGAGCTGGTGGATGCCATGGTACGAATCCTGGTCCGGCGGTTACGTGAGCCAGACCGCCGCAAGCGTGTGGCAGAAGAACCTCGCCGACGAACGCATCATTACCCTCGACAAGATGCCCGGTTGGGACAACTACAACGAAGCAGCCAATGCCACCAAGACATGCGCCACTTCGACCGCCAACGCCAAATACGGCGCAGGCTCCGGATCTTCTGAAGAAACCAAGAACATGATGATGGCTGTCACCTACACTGCCCTGAACGACAGCGGCGCGAACATCGAATTCCAGAAGGTCCCGAACCTCACCGGCGCACAGACCGTTTCCGTCAAGATTACGAACAACGGTTCCGGCGGTGCCGATAACGGCATCTGGGTCGGCCTCGCCTTCGTGCGCAACGGCATGGAAGACGACGGCTGGAATTGGGAAATGTCTACTACGAAAAGCTGCTGGATTAACGACGGCGCTTCTTCTACCTGCGAATTCGACATCACCAAGTACGAAGACGCCGCAGGCACCGAGCACCCCATCGACCTCGACAACCTCTTCTCCGTCACGCTGATGGTCGCCGCCGTGGGCTTCGAGGGAACCGTCATCTTCGACGACCTCGTTGCGGACAACGGGAAGGTGATTTCCGCCTTCGACAAGACTACCGAACTCTTCAAGGCTGCCGAGCAGAGCACGGGACACGTAGCGAAAATCGAGCTCGTCGACGAGACCGGCAACTCCTCCGCCATCAAGGCCGCACACGCAATCGTAGCCTCCAAGCTCGGCGTCAACGGCAACACGATTTCGCTTACCACTGCGACTGCAGGCAACGTGAGCGTGGACGTGTTCGGTATGAACGGCAAGCGCGTCGCGACCCTCTACAGGGGTAGCCTCGCCGCCGGCAATTACGCCTTCAGCCTCGAGAACATGCCCAAGGGCCGCTACATCGTGCGCGTGAAGGGTGCAGGAATCACCGCCACGCGACCCGTGTTCGTCAAATAGTTTTTCCTTATGGTTAATGGCCCTGCGGGTTTTCCGCGGGGCTTTTTTCAAAAGTATATTTTATGCATAATCTTTTGGAGTGATGTTATGGGATACAAAACTACGACGGCATTTGCCGTACTATCCGCAGCGATAGCCTTCGCTGCACCCACCAAGTACGAAGCCGAGGATTTGGCAGGCGCCGACATTCAGGAAGGCGCTGACTTTTCAGGAGGCAAGTACGCAAAACCTGCCGACGCAAGCGGAATCACGTTTACCGTCACCGTCGAAGAAACCGCCGTCTACGATATCACCACCATGGTGACGATCAAGCAATACGACTGGATAACCTCCAAGATTGTAGTCAACGGCGTAGAAGCGGGCTCCATGCTCACGACTCCGCGCAACTGCGATTCCAGCTATGTCATCGAGGCATCGGCCAAGATGAAGGTCGGCAAGAACACGATAACCGTCGGCAACCAGGCCATCGGCGTTGACTACATCACCGTAGAGCGCCATCCCGATCCCGAATTCAAGATCAGCGCATTGCCGGTCACCCCGAATGCGACCGAAAGCGCGAAGAAGCTGAAGACGTTCCTCCGCGACAATTTCCAGAAGAAGACCATCAGCGGCATGATGATCAGCGACCAGAACTTCAACTACAACTACGGCGAAATGAAGATCATCCCGCCCGGCGGCTGCACGCCCGCGGATTCCTGCAAGTTCACCGACGAACAGGTTTCCTGGAAGGGACAGACCGACATCGCCGAATTCTACAAGCGTAGCGGCCACTACCCCGCCATCGGCGGATTCGACATGCTCTTTGCGGCCGGCGGTCACCACGACGAAGGCTGGTTCCTGGGCTACACCGAAAACAACCTGCTCATGACCGAAGACCTGTGGAAAATGGGCGGCATCCCGACCTACACCTGGCACTGGAAAGTGGGCAAGGATACGGTATTCTACACCAAGGACGCCTATCCCAACAACGGGTTCAACGCGAGCGGCTGTACCGAAGGCGTCATGGGTACAAGCGAAGGCAACACCTGTTTCAACTACACCAAGGCATTCAAGGGCGACAAGTGCGAAGCCATCGACGAGACCTCGCAGGAATACAAGGACATCGTCGCCGACGTAGACATCGTTTCGGGCTACTTCAAGCAGCTGCAGGACAAGGGCATCGCGGTCGTGTGGCGCCCGCTCCACGAAGCGAGCGGTGGCTGGTTCTGGTGGGGCACCGCCAGCGCCGAATGCTACGTGCAGCTGTACCGCCTCGTATTCAACCGCATGGTCGGCACAAACGGGCTCAAGAACCTCCTGTGGGTCTGGAATATCAATACTGATCCCTCCCTCGGCTACGACTATTCCGCGCTGAATGCGAAATGGTACCCCGGCGATGAATACGTGGACATTGTCGCCGTGGACATCTACGACCCGCTCAACGACCACAATTCCGCCGCCAACTACTACAACAAGATCGTAAGCGACGTGGGCACGAACAAGATGATCGCCTTGAGCGAAAACGGCGCCATCCCCGACATCGACAGCATCGCCGAGGACAAGGCCTATTGGAGCTACTGGATGACCTGGAGCCAGACCTGGAGCGGAAACTTCCTGGAAAAGACGCCGACCGATATGTGGAAAAGGAACCTGGACGACGAACGCGTCATCGCGCTCGACGACATGCCCGGCTGGGACAAGGTTATCGCCGACACGAGCAGCGAGGGAGCCGTCATCGCCCCGAATGCCATCGACATGAATCGCGCGGTTCCGAGCAAGTCGACCATCCGCCTGCAAGGAAGGAACCTGTACGTCACAGTTCCGAGCGCAAGCCTCGGAAGCATCGAAATATTCGACATGCTCGGCCACAAGGTCGAAACTCTCGCCAGGGGAAATCTCACAGCCGGCAGTCACGCCTTCAGCCTCGAGAACACGCCCAAGGGCCGCTACATCGTACGCGTGAAGGGGGCCGGAATTGCCGCCACGCAGCCCGTACTTGTGCGATAGAACAAACTTCTGATATGGTGTTGACATAATCCGTGATTTTTGTCAACACCCCCAAAGCGGAAAAGTCCTTTTTCCGCTTTTTTTATTTATTTTTCGAAAAAAGAAATGAGGATGTTTACATGAAAAAAGCTTTCAGGATCTTGCTTGGCGCCACCCTGCTCGGTGGGGCTGTTTCTGCATTTGCCGCGCCGGGACTTACCGTGAGCGGCACCGACCTGCTCTATAACGGCAAGAAGATATTCTTCTCGGGCACGAACCTCGCCTGGAGCGACTACAACTCCGACGTGGGCGACGCCCCGCTGAACGAAAACGCCTGGCGCAAGGCCGTGGAAGGCACGCGCGCCGCGGGCGGCAACGCCATCCGCTGGTGGCTCTTCAACAACATGAGCCAGAGCCCGACTATCGACCAGAGCACGCACCTGGTGACCGGTCCCAAGGAAAATACCATCGCCAACATGAAGAAGGCCCTGGACATCGCCGAGGAATACGGCGTGATGGTCTCGATGTGCCTCTTCAGCCACAACCTGATGGAACCGAACCAGTGGGGCCTCTACAGCGAGAAGCTCGACATCACGGCAAACGAATTGCTCTTCGAAGATGACGGTACCAAGGCGTTCATCGACAACGTGCTCATCCCCGTCGTAAAGGCAATCGGCAACCACAACGCGCTCATGAGCTGGGAAGTGTTCAACGAGCCCGAAGGCATGACGAGCGAATGCAGCGGATGGACGACCAAGAAAATGGCCCTCTCCAAGATCCAGAAGTTCACCAACAAGGTAGCCGCAGCCATTCACACGCAAAACCCGGAACTGCTCGTGTCTACGGGAAGCGTGAACATCCAGTATCAGAAGTACTGGAACGACGCGGCCCTCATCGAAGCGGGCGGCGAAGCCAAGGGTACGCTCGACTTTTTCCAGACGCACTACTACCCGTACTACCAGAACGACGACGTCTCGCCGTTCATGAATACTGCCGCACAGATGGCCTCGAAATACAGCTACGATTCCAAGCCAATGATTATCGGCGAATTCCCGGCAAGCGGCTGGGCCGGCACGACATACACTACGAGCATGGCCGCCAAGACCCAGATTACGACCGAAGAATGCTACCGCAAGGCCTTTGACGGCGGTTACGCGGGCGCTCTCGCCTGGCAGTACATCGGCGACAAGACCGAATCGCAGTTCGGCGGCTACACCTACACCATCGACCCCGCGCTCGAAGCCATGACGGCGCTCGCCGCTTCAGAAGAAGCGAGCATCAAGATCAAGGACGTGACGATTAGCCAGGAAGGCGGCGACGGCAAGATGTCGGTCACCTACGGCGGCGATGACGCGCAGATCGAATACCAGAAAACATGGGACCTGAGCAAGGCCAACACGCTCACGTTCGAGGCGACCAACCAAGGCACAAGCGCCGCACAGCTGAACCTCATCTTCAAGCTCACGGATAGCTGGACCTGGACCGAAGTGGCGGGCCCCTGCGAAGTAGGCGCCGGCGAAACCAAGACGTGTTCTTTCGACATCTCCAGCTACGCCGACCGCAACAAGACGCTGAGCGTCGTCGTGGCGAACTACGCCAAGGGCTACACCGGCACCATCCTCTACGACAACTTCAAGGCGGGCGACCAGGTGCTCTGGGACTTCAACAGCGACAAGTACGATGCCTTCAGCCGCGCCTTCGGCAACACCGAGGAGATGATTCCCGAAATCAAGATCGTGTTCGAAAGTTCGACGGCAATCCAGCCGAGCGTCGCACAGGCACGCCCGACATTCAGCATCCAGAACACCACGATCTCGCTTACCACCGCAAAGGCGGGAGACGTAAGCGTCGATGTGTTCAGCATGAACGGAAAGCGCGTCGCGACACTCTACAGGGGAACCCTCGCCGCAGGCACCTACGCCTTCAGCCTCGATTCCATGCCCAAGGGGATGTATATCATCCGCATCAAGAGTGCGGACTTTACAGCCACACACCCCGTGCAGACAACGGGTCGTTAATTAAGAGGCGCTAATTAAGCGCCCAGTTTAGCGCGGATCCAGTTGTTGGCGTTCGCGATGGCACCGGCAATCTTGTCGACTTCCTTGGTACCGGCCTGAGCGCGGTCGGGGCGTCCACCGCCCTTGCCTCCGCAGGCAGCCGCGAGGTCCTTCACGAGGTCGCCGGCCTTGATGCCCTTGGCCTGCACTTCCTTGCCGACCATCACGGCAATGCTGCCTGCACCGTTGACCTTGTTCGCAATCACGGCGACAGAGTCAGTCGCAAGCTTGTTCTGGATGCCGTCGAGCAGGTCCTTGTACTTGTCTTCGGGCATGTTGAGTTCTCGCACGAAGAGGTTCACGCCCATCACGTTGATGCCGCCGTTCAGGACTTCGGCCGCAATGAGGGTCGCAAGTTCGAGCTTCACGGACTGCAGGCTCTTTTCGAGGTTCTGCGTCTTGGCGAACGTCTGCTGGATGCGGTCGAGAACTTCGACGTCCTTGCAGCGGAGCTGTTCGCGGAGGGCCGTCAAAATCTGCGTACCGGCGCGGAGCAGCGAGAGAGCGCCACGGCCAGAGACAGCTTCGATACGGCGCACGCCAGCGCTCACGCTGGATTCGCTGATAATCTTCACGAGGCCGATGTTACCGGTGTTCTGCACGTGCAAGCCACCGCAGAGTTCCTTGGAGAATTCTTCGTTGCAGGCACCCATCTTCACGACGCGGACTTCGTCGCCATACTTTTCGCCGAAAAGAGCCATGGCACCGCTCGCCTTCGCTTCGTCGACGCCCATCACCTGGGTATTGACCGGCAGGCATTCCATGACCTTGGCGTTCACGATGTCTTCGACCTTCTGGATTTCTTCGGCGGTCATTGCGTTGAAGTGGCTGAAGTCGAAGCGGAGGATTTCGTTCGAAACGAAGCTACCCTGCTGCTGCACGTGAGTGCCGAGCACCTGGCGGAGAGCGGCCTGCAGCAAGTGCGTTGCGGAGTGGTTCTTGCGGATATCGTTACGGCGGTCGTTGTCGACAGTCGCCATGAACACGGCGCCCATCGTCGTTTCGTTTGCCGTACCCTTCTTCACCTTGCCGCGGCAGAGGGCGGTGTCGTTCACCTTCACGGTGTCGAACACGTCAATTTCCAAATCGGCAGAAACGAGCGTTCCCTTGTCGCCGACCTGGCCGCCCATTTCGGCGTAGAACGGAGAAGTTTCGAGCACGATGCTGAGCACGCCCTTGTCTTCGCGCCAGCGGACGACCTTCGTTTCGCAAGCGGAAAGTTCATAGCCCACGAACTTGGTGCTTTCTTCGCTGTACTGCGTCCAGCCTTCGGTACCCATCGTGTTGATGCCCTGCTTCATGTTGGCGCGGGCGCGGGCCTTCTGTTCTTCCATGCACTTCTCATAGCCTTCTTCATCGATGAGGAGGCCCTTTTCTTCGGCGAGAATGCCGGTGAGGTCCGGCGGGAATCCGTAGGTATCGTAAAGGAGGAACACCTTGTCGCCCGGAATCTTGTCACCCTTCTTCAAGTCGGCGGAGATGGCGGCGAAGCGTTCGAGGCCGGCGTCGAGCGTGCGGATAAAGCTTTCTTCTTCGCTCTTGATCACGGAGGCCACGAATTCCTTGCGTTCGCGGATTTCCGGGAAGGCATCGCCCATCGTGTCGGCGAGAACCTGCACGAGCTGGCAAATGAACGGCTTCTTCTGACCGAGCAGGCGGGCAAAACGGCTTGCGCGGCGGAGAATGCGGCGGAGCACGTAGCCACGGCCTTCGTTGCTCGGGAGAGCGCCGTCAGCAATAGCGAACGAAATTGCGCGGATGTGGTCGGCAATCACGCGGTGCGGGGTGCCGGCTTCGCCATCGTTGTACGGAACGCCGGAGAGTTCTGCGATCTTAGCGATGATCGGGGTGAACACGTCGGTGTCGTAGTTGCTGGTCTTGCCCTGCAGAATAGCGCAGATACGTTCGAAACCCATACCGGTATCGACGTTCTTCGCCTTCAGCGGAATCAAGCTTCCGTCGCTCACGCGTTCGTACTGCATGAACACGTTATTCCAGATTTCAATGTAGCGGTCGTTTTCGCCGTTCACGCCCTTGATGGGGTCCTTGAAGGTTTCGGCCTGCGTAGCGAGGTCGCCGCGGTCATAATGGATTTCGGAGCAGGGGCCGCACGGACCGGTGTCGCCCATTTCCCAGAAGTTGCTGTGGGCATCGAAGCGCATGATGCGGTCATCCGGGAGGCCGGACACGTCCTTCCAAATCTGCCATGCTTCGTCATCGTCCTGATAAACGGTCGCAAACAGGCGTTCCTTCGGGAGCTTCCACACTTCGGTCAAAAGTTCCCATGCCCAGGCGATGGCTTCTTTCTTGTAGTAGTCGCCGAAGCTCCAGTTGCCGAGCATCTCGAAGAAGGTGTGGTGGTAGTTGTCGCGGCCCACCACGTCGAGGTCGTTGTGCTTACCGGACACGCGGAGGCACTTCTGGCTGTTGCATGCGCGCTTCCAACCCTTCGGATTGTCGCCCAGGAAGATGGCCTTGAACTGGTTCATGCCCGCGTTCGTGAACATGAGCGTCGGGTCGTCATGCGGAACCACCGGCGAAGAACGCACAAAGAGGTGGCCCTTGGATTCGAAGAACTTGATGAAGGATTCGCGCACCTGCGCAGAAGTCATAGTAGGCATAATGTGTCCCTTTATTTTTTCGGGCGTAAAGATAGAAATTTCATCCTAAAAAAAGAAACCCCCGGAGCAAGTCCAGGGATTCCTTTAGGAGGAGAACATTTAGTACTTATAAGATACACTTTTCTTCGGCAAGTGGACAAAAAGAAAAGATAATTATAAAAATAGCTGTATCAACAGTATCAACCCTCCGGAATTGCCGGTCCGTATTCCTTTATGATTCAACAAGTTAGAAAAATATCCGATTTTCCTGTTGCATTTTTATAATTTATTATATATATTTGTAATGATTACAAATAAGGACAAAACCGAGAATCGGGCTTTTTGAGCCGCAAAAGGCACTTTTCTTTTTGGTAAATTTGGGAAAAACAAAAAGACTTTTGAATAAGGAATGCAAAGAAGGTAAAGCATGATTGTCAAGGAAGAATGGGATGGCTTCGTAGGCCAGCGCTGGAAAGAGGACATCAACGTCCGCATGTTCATCCAGAAGAACTACAAGCAGTACGAGGGGGACAAGTCGTTCCTCGTGGGGCCGACAGACGCTACGAACAAGCTCTGGAACAAGGTCCAGGATTTGCAGAAGCAGGAAATTGCGAAGGGCGGCGTGCTCGACATGGATACCGACGTGGTGTCCAGTCTCACGAGCCACAAGGCCGGCTACATCGATGAAGCCACGAAGGATCTCGAAAAGATCGTGGGCCTCCAGACGGACAAGCCGCTGAAGCGCGCGTTCATGCCGTTCGGCGGCATCAAGATGGCCGAAGAATCCTGCAAGAACTACGGCTACACGCCGAGCGCCGAACTGCACCACATCTTTACGGATTACCACAAGACGCACAACCAGGGCGTGTTCGACGCGTACACCCCGGCAATGCGCATGGCCCGCAAGGCCCACATCATCACCGGACTTCCGGACACCTACGGTCGCGGTCGAATCGTGGGCGACTACCGCCGCGTGGCGCTCTACGGCATCGACTACCTCATCGAGAAGAAGATGGCCGACAAGGCCCTCACCGACGAGACCGACATGTCCGAAGAAGTCATCCGCCAGCGCGAAGAACTCGCCGAGCAGATCAAGGCGCTCCAGGGCATGAAGGAAATGGCGAAGATTTACGGCTACGACATCTCGCAGCCCGCCAAGACCGCACGCGAAGCCGTGCAGTGGCTCTACTTCGGCTACCTCGCCGCCATCAAGACGCAGAACGGTGCCGCCATGAGCGTGGGCCGCGTATCCACGTTCCTCGACATCTACATCAACCGCGACATGGAGAAGGGAATCCTCACCGAAGAGGAAGCCCAGGAACTCGTCGACCACTTCGTGATGAAGCTCCGCATGGTGAAGTTCGCCCGCATTACGAGCTACAACGAACTGTTCAGCGGCGACCCGGTGTGGGCGACGCTCGAAGTCGCAGGTATCGGCCAGGACGGCCGCCACATGGTGACCAAGACGGACTACCGCTTCTTGCACACGCTCGTGAACATGGGCCCCTCGCCCGAACCGAACCTCACGGTGCTCTACAGCCCGCGCCTGCCCGAGAACTTCAAGAAGTTCGCCGCCGAAATCTCGGTGAAGACAAGCGCCATCCAGTACGAGAACGATGAGACGATGCGCCCGATCTGGGGCGACGACTACAGCATCTGCTGCTGCGTGTCCGCCACGCAGACCGGCAAGGAAATGCAGTTCTTCGGCGCCCGCGCAAACCTCGCGAAGACTCTCCTCTACGCCATCAACGGCGGTAAGGACGAGGCTATCTGCAAGGGTCAGCAGATCGGTCCGGAATACCCGGCCATCACGAGCGAATACCTCGACTACGATGAACTTGTACACAAGTTCGACCTCTACCTCGACTGGCTTGCCCGCCTGTACGTGAATACGCTCAACCTCATTCACTACATGCACGACAAGTACTACTACGAGGCCGCCGAAATGGCGCTCATCGATACCGACGTGCGCCGTACCTTCGCGACCGGCATCGCTGGCTTCAGCCACGTGGTCGATAGCCTCTGCGCCGTGAAGTACGCAAAGGTGAAGGTCATCCGCGACAAGGAAACGGGCCTCGCCCAGGACTTCGAGATCGAAGGCGACTTCCCGCGCTACGGAAACGACGACGACCGCGCCGACGATATCGCCGTGTGGCTCCTCAAGACGTTCATGGCGAAGATCCGCCAGAACCCCACGTACCGCAAGTCCGAGCCGACGACCAGCATCCTCACTATTACGAGCAACGTTGTCTATGGCAAGGCGACCGGCACCCTCCCCGACGGCCGCAAGGCGGGCGAACCGCTCTCCCCGGGTGCGAACCCGAGCTACGGCGCCGAGAAGAACGGCCTGCTGGCAAGCCTCAACTCCGTGGCGAAGCTCCCCTACGAGTACGCCCTCGACGGTATCAGCAACACGCAGACCATCAACCCGGCTGCCCTCGGCCACGACGACGCCGAACGTACGGACAAGCTCATGCAGGTCCTCGACGGCTACTTCGGCAAGAGCAGCCACCACCTGAACGTGAACGTGTTCGGCATCGAGAAGCTGAAGGACGCAATGGAACATCCGGAGAAGGAAGAATACCAGAACTTCACGATCCGCGTTTCCGGCTACGCGGTGCGCTTCATCAAGCTCACCCGCGAACAACAGCTCGACGTGATTGCCCGCCAGGCACACGGCGTGCTGTAATGCCGTAGCGCACAGAATCCTCCATAAGGAAAGCGCCCCGCTATTGCTAGCGGAGCGCTTGTTTGTTAGGAGGAGAACTTTTATACTCTAAAGTATATTAAATCTCGATCAAAACGCCAATCTGCAAGAAGATATAACCGCGGCCATCGTGGTTCAAAAACTCGTAGCCGCCCATGACCAGGATGGAGGAATAGTCGCCGTTCTTGATGTCGACGCCGCCACCCGCACGCCAAAACATCTGGTGACGCTCGCCGATCATATAGCCGATATCGCCGATGGCGACCGGCAGCACCTGGCGCCCGATGGGGAGACGGGCCCAGAGGCCACCCGAAAGCGGCACGTAGCCCACGTTGTCGAGTTCCTGGTAGCCGCCGCCGAGCCCCACGAAGAGCATCTGGTCGATCGGGTACCACAGGTGGCCGTAGAAGCTCATGTTGAACTGCGAAAGGTGGCTCACCGGGTTCACGGCACCGCCCTGGAAGTCGAGAGTGAATGCTTCGGACTTGGCAGGCGCGAACGCCATGGCACCCACGAACAGGAGCGGCAAAAGCTTTACGACCCCGGGTGCCGGAGCATCCTCGTCGCTTCGGGCCTCACGTGCCCAGCCGCCGCCCTTCTCGCGGCAGAACGAAAGGAAGAACCCCTTGAGGAGCGCGAGGTTCATCGACGCAAAATAGTAGATGCTAGGCCCGGTCTTGGTCACGCACAGGAGCCCTACCAACAGCATCGCGGCAAAGATGACCTGGTACACGACCCCGCTCGTGAGCAGGAGTGCATTGAGTACGAACAAAAGAATCATGATGTGCGGGGAGAACCAGCGCAAAATCTTGTGCGAGAAGAACAGGTAGGCCAAAAGCGGACGGAACGGGTTCAACAGCGGAAGGTACGACCACAGGTAGTTGAAATTCGCGCGGCCGATACGCACCTTGCGGCGGAACTCGCCGCTCGATTCCTTCGAGGTCTGCTCCGTACCGATGGCGCTTGCGACAAACGTGCAGAAGTAGCCCTTCTGCAAGATTTTCGTCGTGATGAAGAAGTCGTCCATGACGCTCTTCTTGACCGGAAGTTCCGTATAAAGTTCACTGCGGATGGCGTAGAGGGCGCCGTTGCCGCCGATGAGCCTGTCGAGAATTCCCTCGAACTTCTTGATTTCGGATTCGAGGTCCCAGTACGAACTTTCGCCGCGACCGAGCACGCTGCCGCTCTTGTCCGAAAGAATCAGGTGGCCGCAGGTACAGCCAATCTTCTTGTCCTTGAAAGGCGCCACCAGCTTGCGAACAACGTTCGGGAAGAACATCGTGTTCGCATCGCAGAACACGAGGATCTCGCCCTTCGCGATTTTCTGCAGGCGGTTGAGCATCGCGGCCTTACCCGCGTTCTTCGGGGCCTTCACCAAGGTGATTCCCTTGTCGGCATAGCGCGCGACAATTTCGGCGGTGCGGTCGGCAGAACCGTCGTCGCCAATCAGCACCTCGAGTTTTTCCTTGGGGTAGTCGATTTCGAGGATGTTCTGGATTTTCCTCTCGATGACCGCTTCCTCGTTGAACGCCGAAATCAAAAGCGAAACATTCGGCAGTTCGAAATTTTCATCAATCTGGCGACGGCGGCGCTTGAACAGTTCGCTCACGAACGGCAGCGTCACCGGGAAAATCCCGTAGCAGAGCGCAAGCAGGAAGAACAGCACCCAGTAGGCGACCTGTATGTAAAAAAGGACCTGTTCGTTCATCGCTTGCTCCATTCCTCTTCCTTCGCCAAGAACTGGTACAGGAGAGATTGCAATTCCTGCGGACTCATGGAATCCGTCACTGTCAATATAGAAAGCCCCTTGGGAGCGAGCAGCACGAACGACGGCAAAGTGCTCAATTCCCACACCTGGGTCATGCACTCCTGGACAACCTTATGTTCGCCGTCACACGTAATCTTTTCCTTGGAATCCACGTCAAGCTTCACCGCATAGAACTTGTCGTTCAGGAGGGAGGCGACCGTCGGGTCGGTGTAGACATTCGCATCCATGACACGGCAAGGCAGGCACCAGTCCGCATAGAGGTCCACGAAAATGAGTCTCGGATTCTGCTTCGCCTTCTCGAGAGCCTTGGAATAGCTCATCCATTTGACATCATGCTTCTTCATGGGAACAGCCGCAAAGGCCGACACCGAAAGGAGCGCAAGCACCATCGAGACAACGCATACGAAGGAGACGCGACGTGCCATCACTTTTTCTTCCCCTTCTTCTTGTCTTCCTTGGGCTGTTTCGGGATGCCGAGCAGGGAATCCACGCGGTCGACCACGGCCTGCTGGAACGGCACCCAGCTTTCGGGCTTCTCGAACACCTTGTCACAGGCGGCAGCGAACGATTCACGCGTATAGCCGTATTTTTCGAGGACTCCCTTGCGGGCAAGCCTCACGTTCGGGGAATCCTTCCCGTAGGTCTGTTCGGCTATCCGTATCTCGACAAAAGCCTTCACCAGTTTTTCGTCGACCGGGGGCACCTCGTCGGAGCAGCCCGCAAGAAGCGCCACAGCGCAGCACAACGGGAGAAGAATCTTACGCACCGACATCGCCATCACCCCGGCCCCATTACGTATGCTGGTCATCCAGGGCGTTCTCGAAAAGACCATCCACGTACTCGGCCTTGCTGAAAGGCACCAGCTGGTCGATGCGCTCGCCCATGCCGATCCAGCGGATAGGAATCTGGAGAGAACTCGCGATGCTTAAAACCGCACCTCCACGCGCAGTCCCGTCGAGCTTGGTGACCACGAGCCCCGTCAGCGGGAAACTCTGGTTGAAAATCTTCGTCTGGTTGATGGTGTTCTGTCCGGTATTGCCGTCGATCACGAGCCACATGTCCTGCGGGAAATCCGGGTTCACCTTCTTGATGACGCGGACAATCTTCTTGAGCTCTTCCATCAGGTAGTCTTTATTGTGAAGGCGGCCCGCAGTATCGACAAGGACCACATCGCAGCCTCGCGCAACGGCGGCCTGGCAGGCGTCGAACGCCACGGCCGCCGGGTCGGAGCCTTCCTGGTGCTTCACGAATTCAGCACCGCTGCGCTCGGCCCAGGTCTCGAGCTGTTCGATGGCCGCGGCACGGAACGTATCGCACGCCGCAATCATCACCTTCTTGCCTTCGCCCTTCAGGCGGGCGGCAAGCTTTCCAATCGTCGTCGTCTTGCCGGCACCATTCACGCCAATCACGAGAACCACGTGTGGCTTGCCCTTGAGTTCGAACGGCGGCGGATCCTTCAGCAAACGTTCCGCCTCGCTCCGCATAATGTCGAGCACCTGCTCGGTCGTGAGCGACTTGCCCAGCGCCTGTTCGCGCAGCGCATCCGTCAACAGGAACGCGGCTTCCACGCCAACATCAGCCTTGATCAGGTGTTCCTCGAGTTCCTCGAGCGTGTCGTCGGTAATCTTGCCCGCACCGACAATGCCCTTGAGTTCGCCCAAAAGGGCGTCGCGGGTCTTCGCAAGCCCGCTCTTGATGGCAGAAAACAGACCCATTATACCAGACTCTCGACCTTGTCGACCAGGCCATAGGCCTTGGCCTCTTCGGCACTCATGAAGTTGTCGCGTTCGGTGTCACGGTCGATTTCTTCGATCGTGTGGCCCGAAGTCTCGGCAAGAATCTTGCCCGTGATGCCGCGGATGCGAAGCATCTCTTCGGCCTGAATCTGGATGTCGCTTGCAGGCGCCACGATCTCGCCGTGGATGAGCGGCTGGTGAATCATGATGCGCGCATTCGGCCATGCGACGCGCTTGCCCTTCGCACCGGCCGTGAGGAGCACGGCGCCCATGGAGGCCGCCTGGCCGCAGCAGACCGTCACGACATCGCTTTCGATGGCGTTCATGCAGTCGTAGATGGCAAGGCCAGAAGAAATCACGCCGCCCGGGCTGTTGATGAAGAACACGATGTCTTCGTGGTTGAGCGAGTCAAGATACAGGAGCTGCTTCACGATGCGTTCGGCGCTCTCGTCATCGACACCGCCCCACAAGAAGATGCGGCGCTTGGAGGCGAGGAATTCTTCCGCCTTCTTCATCATTTCCGGAGTCTGGTTTTCTTTCTTTTCGTTGCAGTCGGCCATAGTAAATCCTTTTTGTTCGGGTACAATTTAGAAATTTCAATATATTATCGTCCCGGGCGCGCGGATTGTAAAGCGCAAAAATCGCACTACGCTGGAAACACCCCAAAAACAAAAAGCGGCCGTTGTTCACGACCGCAAATTCTTGACCGCAGAACGGCACTACCTGTACATGTAGCTCACGCCGTTGGGGAACTTGACTTCCGTCATGCCGGTTGTCTGCACCTGGGAAACCGACGTCACGGAGCCGCCGTAGATAATCGCGTTACCCTTGTAGGTGGGCTTGAAGGCCGCGTTGTTCGAGCCGTAATAGCTGTTGTTGTCGTAGGTGACGGTCGCGCACTTGGGAAGGTCCGTCGAGTAGTTGCCGAACGCGAGGAGAACACCGCCAGTAATCTCGAAGCCGGCATCCGTATCGATCAGGCCACCAGCCATGTTGGAGGAGCATCCGCCGCTGCCACCACCCATGCCGCCGCCATTCCAGCCGCCAAAGTTAAATCCGCCCTGGTTCTCGTAGCTTTCGCCGGTGATTTCGAGAATCAGCACGCCGCCGGTCATCTTTCCGGAGCCGTTCGCGTCGAACACGTCGACCATGTTGCCCTTCGCGCTGATGTAGTGGTAGCCGCCGCTCACAACGATATGGCCACCGCTTTCGCTAAACGCAGCGTATTGACCGGCATTTTCCTTCGGGCCACCGGCGCCGTTCCAGCCGTCGTTTGTTGCGAATGTCGAGGTGATGCCGCCCTCGGCGAAAATCTTGTAGGACTCAATACCTTCATTGGCTGTAACAACATTGATGGTGGAACCCTTCATGTACAGGGCAGAATCCGCATGGATACCGTCGTCCTTTGCGTTGATTGTGACATCGCCGCCGTTCATATAGATTTGCCAGTGAGTGTGCAGGGCGTCGTCGCCAGTGGACTTGACGTCGATCTTGCCGCCATCCACGTAGATGTACTTTTCGGCGACAAGGCCCTTGCCCGTAGCCGTCACCTTGACCGTGGAGGCTTCGGTGGAATCGCTGATGCGGATGTAGTTCGCCGCGTCGATGCCGTCGTCGGCGGCATTGATGGTGATATTGCCGCCCCTGATATCGACAATGCCCTTGCCCTCGACGATGTTCTTGCATTCGCCGTTGACTTCTTCGCACTCGTCGCTCTCGAGGCCGTCGCCCTTCTTGGCCGTAAGGTTCAGCGTGCCGCCCGAAATCTGGAGGCTGCCCTTGCCCTTGACGGCGTTCTCTTCGGCTTCGACGGTAATGTTGCCGTTCTTGATTTTAAGGTCATTGCTGCACTGGATGCCGTTCCTGAACTTGCCCTTGACGGTCAACGTTCCCGCACCCTTGATATTCATGTCGTCACGCGCATAGATGGCGGCCTTCGCGGTATCCTGCGCACCGTTGACCTTTGTGAACAAATGATTGCCGTTGCCATCTTCGACGACGTTGGTGGTGCCCTTGACCAGGTGAAGTACGACCTTGTCCGCATTCTTCACGAGAATCGCCGCATTGGAACTCTTGATGGTCGCGTTGTAGAGGTAGATGCCGGTATTGCCCTCGTTCTCGGCCGCCGGAGTGTTCACCACCAGCTGAAAATCGGAGGATTCGCCCGTCACGTAGTAGGCGCCCGGGCAAGTGATGGTCGCGCTCTTGTCCGCAATCTCGATGCAGCCGTTGTTGTTCTCGACCGTCGCCGTAGTCCCAGCAAGCTTCAAGAGAATCTGCGTGCCGTTCAACGTCCGCGCATCCTCGTTGTCGCCCTCGACGTCGCCGGATTCGCTGCTGATCGTGAACACGCTGCTGGACGAAAGTTCATATCCGGGGAACATGAAGCTCGAGCTGGAAGCGACAAGGATGGGATCCACGTAGCTCGAACTCGACAGGCCAAAACCGGGGAACACATCGCCGGCACTGGAAAGTTCCATGCCCGGATTCTCGCCGCCGGGAATTTCACCACCGGGAATCGTTTCTCCACCCGGAATCTGTTCACCGTAGGGATTTCCCTCGACACCGACTCCCCCATTGTCGGGACCCATCGCACCGTTGTCTTCGGAACATGCCACAAGGCCCAAGGCCGCCGAAACAGCCATTACCGACAACTTCACAAACTTCATATTACACTCCTTTTCCTTTAATATAAATTCCGTTCAAAAAACACGAAACCCAAGTCGGTAAATTTCTGTTGAGGGTAAAAACAACAAAACCGAAAAATCGGGAACCATCGTCCCATAAAGTCCCCGAAACCCCTAAAAATCGGGCGATGGCCGGACTTCGTAAAAAACATTTTGCACGGGGATTTTTCCTATATTTGTCGCATGCCCACGAGCAAAGAAAAATTCCTAGTAGGCCTGATCGGCCCGGAAGCGCTATCCGCCATAGAGGCCGACAGCATGCATCCCGTGTTCCTCGACATCGAGGCATGCAACGCGCTCGAAATCCGCTACGACTTTTTCCCGGTCAAGGAATGGCCCAAGCTCTCGGCACGCCTGCGCAAGGTGGCGCCGCACGCCATGCAGGTCGGCACCATCCGCCTCAAGCGCGACGGCGGTCTCTTTCCCGACCACGACGCCTACGTGAGGTTCCCGCTCTGGTCCGAAATCCTCAAGGCGGACTCCGTTCCCGAATGGATCGACCTCGAACAGGACTGCCTCGGCTCGTTCCGCGACCTCGAGAACATCGCATCGCTTCGCAAGACGAAGATACTTGTCTCGCAGCACAACTTCCTTCGCATCCCGAGCCAGCAGGAGCTGAACGACTTCGCCCGCGACGCGCTGCGTTTCAAGGCGCCCGGACTAAAGATTGCCGCGATGAGCAACAGCGAAACCGACTGCGAGCGCCTGTACAAGTTCGCGCGCGACTTCGCCGCCGACTTCGAGCTGTTTGCCGCATTCGGCATGGGCACAACCGGCAAGGCAAGCCGCGTCTGGTCGCTGAAGGAAGGGGCGAACCTCACCTACGGGTCCATCGGCGAAGCGAAAGCACCCGGCCAGGTGGATGTCCTGAAGATGAAAAAGGCCATGGACGAGCTCGAAAACCTCCCGTCTCCTTTTGAAACAGCCAGTTTTCTGTCAAAATTCTGATTTTCGGGCTTTTCGGACCCCCGCGCGAGGGTCCAAAAATTATTTTATTAATACAATTTCCAAATTTGTGTTAAATTTTTCTAAAATATACCTTTGGTGGGATAGAATAAGGAAACACACAAAATGCGACTTTCTGAAAGATTCGTAGACAACTGCATCTTGATCAACTCCGCCAGCAAGACGAAGGAAGACATCCTGAACGAGCTGGTCGACACCCTCTGCAGCGCCTACAAGCTTGAGCACAGGGACGAAATTTTCGAAGCCGTGTGGAACCGCGAGCAGAGCCGTTCCACGGGTATCGGATGCGGACTCGCTGTCCCCCACGCGAAGATCGACTACGTGGACCGCATGTGCATGGTAGCCGCCACCGTCGAGAACGGGCTCGATTTCGCCTCGTTCGACGGCGAACCCGTCTACCTGCTCATCCTCATCGTGAGCCCGGGCAACACCGTGGGCCCGCACCTCAAGGCGCTTTCCTCCGTGAGCCGCCTCCTGGCCGACGGAAACGTGCGCAAGGACCTCATCGCGGCCAAGACTCCCGCCGAATTCCTTACCATCCTCCGCGGCGCCGAGGACAAGTACCTCTAGTCACCCCTTGACAAGGGGAATACCCTTTTTTATATTTGCGCTACCATTTTGGACGGTTAGCTCAGTTGGTTTAGAGCGCTGCTTTCACACGGCAGAGGTCACTGGTTCAAATCCAGTACCGTCCACTCAAACAACGCCCTTCCTTCGGAGGGCGTTTTTGTTTCAAAAAAGCGGTTTTGAACCAGTTCAAACGGGCCATCGAAATCAGTGGTGACAAAAAAGGTGACAAATAAGCTGTTTACATAGATAGGTTTTGCAACAGCTGTTGTCATCCTAAAGTTTTTTTACACATCTTGAACGCGTTCATACAGGCGCCCTCCCAGGCGCCTGCCCCGACCTCCGTTTTAGGTCGCCCCCCAAAATGTCACCTTTTGACATCTGCTCAAATGTATATTTAGCAGAAACGAAACCTGACATAACATTCTCTTCTGACATACACGAAAAAGGGGCAAAACTATGAACTCGTTCTCCCAGGCAATCCAGCCCATTATTCCGAACCTCCCCTCCATCACCGAGGCCAAGGCCATCGAGATTCTTAACAGCATGCCGTCCTTTGACAATCTGTCCGAGGAAGCTAGAAACCAAATCCTTAAGATTGCCGCCGCTGACGAATACAAACGAAGCCTACAATACAAGGCCAAAATCGCAAAGCTCAATTACGAAGACATTAAGGCCACGTTTCTGAACAATACGAAATCCAGCCATACCAAAGAAGCATACTCCCTAGCTTTAAGGCGCCTCGAAATGTATCTGTCCTTTCAGGGCAAATCCTTTGCGGAAGTAAGCACGCTGGACGCTGACAAGCTGATTCAAAGCGATTTTCTGACAAAGCCCTTGATAAAGGACTCCCTTAATACATCGGCCCCAACAAGGGCGCCAGCCTCCATTCGTAGGGATTCAAGCTGTTTGAGTGCTTTCTACGCATTCGTTCAGCGCATCAGCAACAACGAATTTGGGAATCCTTTTCGAGGAACTCGGGCAACCCCGAGATTGAAGGCACAAAGAGAACTGTCTGTTCCCTCCAAGGAAGAAGTCGCAACAATCCTCTCCTCTAAGGAAATCCCAAAGCCATTGAGGGCTGCTATAGCAATAATGGCATATAGAGGCATTCGTGTAGGCGCCTTGCCTACATTGACCATCGACTATAACAGTTCCTTTACCGCCTTTTCTAAGGGAAAACCATACAACGGCCATTTCGATGAAAAAGAAACACTCCTTCCCCTAGCAAAGTTCCTTACGGTCTTTCAAGGGAAAAAGAAGCCTTTCTATGGGATGACGGCGCCCCAAATCAAGACGCAGGTTTCGTACTGGCTAGGAAAACTGTTCAAAGCGGGTTCAATCGCAAACAAATACTCATGCCACGATTTCAGGCATTTCTTTGCCGTATCTCAGTATCGTGGCGACTTCGAAAACTCCCATAAAGGGGACATATACATTCTGAAACAATTACTAAACCACAGCGGAATATCAATAACCGAGGGGTATTTGAAGACTTTAAACCTGATATAGGTTTTACAAGCTGACAATCTCTAAAAGGGATGAGGTTATAAAGGAAGGTATAGAAGGAAGTCTTGGATAAAAAAAGACTCCTTCACGGCGAAGGAGTCCTATAAAGGCTAGCCCCGGTTGTTCATACCTTACGGGGCCGCCCGATGGGTATTAGGGTATGACTATCACACCAGGCGTAATCATAATATACATCTTTTTTTTACGGAAGTCAATAGGAAATGTCAGATTTTATCAATGCAGACGTAGACATAGGCAAATTTAACGCGCTAATCGCCATAATGCGGCGAAATTCGGTAAATACAAGGCCCGTCATGGCTGCCGTCGGCAACCTGGTAGTCAAAAGCGTCCGCCAGAACTTCCGCGAAGAGGGCAGACCCGACAAGTGGGTTCCCTCGAAAAAGGCGAAAGGCAGAACCCTTCTTGCCACAGGCGCACTCATGAAGAGCATCCACTACGAGCTCGACAACGACGGTGCCGCAGTCACCGTAATGACCGGCCCCATGAAATACGCCCGCATCATGCAGAACGGCGGCAAGACCCCAAAGCACGACATCGTTGTAAGGAACCGCAGGGCACTCAGGTTCACCGTCGGCGGCTTGACACTCTACCGCAAGAGCGTTCACCATCCAGGCTCGCGCATACCCGCCCGCCCCTACATGCTTCACCAGGACGAA
>JAEEGH010002962.1_pt1 | contig 45198 bp, 38 predicted proteins | sample 9134181 | NCBI WGS metagenome assembly JAEEGH01 (sample SAMN16246544, study PRJNA631951) | gut metagenome | biome: gut microbiome; feature: rumen; material: DP-attached | host: Bos | place: Iran: Karaj | collected 2018-10
CTTTATCCTTGATCCAAAGCGCCAGAACCTCCGGATCCTCCTCCGAAGCTGGACGGGCTACTGAAGTATAGAACCAATAGTGGTCAGACTCCGCCCGTAATGTGGCACTCTCTGGAAGCGGATCATTGTCTTCCTCGTATTCGGGATAGATGTACTCGTGGCTGGAACCGCTGAAGACATGCTTCATACCATCGAAGGTAAAATGGTGATAAAGAGTCGGGTAGCTATCATCCGGAGAGGTCTCCTCGATGATGATGTCCTGGTCATAATCACCCTCTGTTACCCAATATGTCAGGATGGATTTCTCATGCTGGGGTTTGAAATCGGCATACGGCTCCTCTTCCGGAGTCAACAAACCGGTGGCTGGGTCGTAATCATAGAAGCAGCAGAACTCAATCTCTTCAGGATTAACTTGTTCCAACAGCATAGCGAAAAGGGTATGGCCGTTTTCCCTTGAATATGTCCGGGCACCAGTCCTCTGGTCGCCAGTGTCTCCGTGGTCATATGAAGCCACATTGAAGTCCTCGCAATCCACAAAGACTTTTCCGGAGCCTCCTTCCGTGACATCATTCGACACAAAAAGCCTGTCCCCGGCCTCAGTGATGATGGAATCCGCCCCGGCAGATGGCCAGACCTCATTGAAAGCCCTCAGCAATTGCATCACATTGGGATGCGCCCCAAGATTCTTGGTCTCGATAGTTTTAGTGCGCCATCCGTCACGGATTGTCGAGATATTGATTGTCTCGCTCTTGGGAGCCCCAGCACAACAAGCAAGCAGAAGGGCTAAAGAAATGAATAGTGTTTTTCTCATAATGCTCAAATATACTAAAAAAAAGTGGCCGTGGAGCAGAAACAGTTGATTAACCGCACAATACAAAAACAGATGGTACCGAAATCGGCACCATCTGATTCAGTTATTAATTGATTAACAAGTACTTCCGTAACACGGGCACTATTTATAGAGTTTGTTCAGGGACTCCCGGCTCGGGCGGACGGTATTCCAGCAGGTCGCCGGGCTGACAGTCAAGCGCTTTGCAGATAGCGTCGAGTGTGCTGAACCGGACACCCTTGGCCTTGCCGGTCTTGAGGATCGAGAGATTCACGGCAGAGATGCCGATCTTCTCGGCCAATTCGGCGGAAGTCATCTTCCGCTTGGCAAGCATCACATCGACATTAACAATTATCGGCATAACTACTTAACCTCCTTTTTGCCTGTTCCTTGATCCTCTGGAACCTCCTTGCCTTTCATATATTCAGGAAGGCTCATTCCGGCCATCTTGAAAAGATCCTGAAGTGGAGGAACCGAGCCCATCAGACCGGAGATGAAATTAGCGGTGGATGTCTTACCATCCTTGCCACCATTTCCGTCCCAGACAGTGACCTTGTCGATCTTGATACCCTTGACAGCCTCAACCTGAGTCTTGACAAGTTCAGGCAGACGATCGGAGATCATCATGAGCACAGCCTTCTGGGCATCACCCTCAGCCGCACCAACCAACTGGGCGAAACCGTCAGCCTGCTTAGTCAAGATCTCCAGAGTACCACGAGCCTGGGCCTCCATCTTGGCGTAGATGGCATCAGCCTCTCCCTTAGCGGTTCTGCGGAGTTTTTCAGCCTCAGCCTCAGCCTCGATGATCTGACGCTCCTTGTCAATCTGGGCGGGAACAACGATGTTGGCCTGCTGGGTGGCTTTCTCCCTCTCGGCACGGGCAAGCTCAGCGTCGCGCTCGCTCTGGTATGCCTCCTGGAGAGCCTTAGCGGCCTGGACCTTCTCAGCGGCGACCGCGATGCGGGCAGCCTCAGCCTCCTTCTCACGACGAGCCGCGTCTGAATTAGCTATCTCAATCTTGGATGAGTTCTCACCCTGGACCGCAAGAGCGTTAGCGGCAGCGGTCTTGATACGGGTATCTCTCTGGGTCTCAGCGATTCGGATGTCCTTATCCCTGTCAGCCTCAGCCTTACCAATCTCACCGAAACGGTTCTGCTCAGCGACACTCTTCTTAGCGTCATTGATAGCCTTGGCAGCAGCTTCCTTACCGAGAGCCTCGATATAACCGGACTCATCACGGATGTCGGTGACGTTGACGTTGATAAGCTTCAAACCGATCTTGCGAAGCTCAGCCTCAACGTTCTGGCTGACGGCAGCGAGGAACTTGTCACGGTCGGCATTGATCTCCTCGATGTCCATCGTCGCGATCACGAGACGGAGCTGTCCGAAGAGGATATCAGTGGCGATGTTCTGGATGCTGTCAGTAGAGAGCCCGAGCAAACGCTCAGCGGCGTTGGTCATACTGTCAGCCTCCGTGGATATACCAACGGTGAAGCGGCAAGGAACGTCAACACGGATGTTCTGCTTCGACAGGGCGTTGGTGAGGTTGCACTCAATGGATATGGGTTTGAGATCCAGGAAAGCATAGTCCTGGAACACAGGCCAGATGAATGCGGCACCACCATGTATACACCTTGCGGAAGAAATGGAACCGCTCCTGTTCTTGCCAGTCTTACCGTAAATGACCAGAATCTTGTCTGAAGGGCAGCGCTTGTAGCGCTTCAGAATAGCCGCGAACGTCACAAATAGGACGGCGACAATGATGAGAATGAGAGTAATGTCCATAATTATGTAAGATTAGATGATTGTTGGGGTTATCTCCTCCACAAGGAGGGTGTGCTCATTGATTACACCGACGACCTTGATCGGGGCGCCGGTGGGAATTGTATCGCCCTCACAAAGGGCGTCATATTCACGTACAGAATTATTGATGGTGATCTGGACCTTTCCTTCCCCTTTGCGCTCGCCGGGAATTGAGAGATACACCTTGCCTTCGCAACCGATGGCAGCGGTGTGGACGTTGATGTTACCGCTCTGCTGCATCCCGCTCAGCCACTTGAACAGCCACATCACGGCAGCGACGAGAGCCACTCCGACGATGATGGCAAGAAGCACAAGTAGGAAGTCGGAACCGATCTTATCGCGCATCAGCACCGCAGTCCATCCAAAGCCGAGACAGAAGTTCACGAAGTTACGGAATGTGAGAAGGTTCATCGAAGGGTCGGCATCGAAAGAGCCGTCCGCTCCTCCCAGATCGATATCGCCGCTGACATCAGCGTCAATTCCTCCTTCTCCCCCGACACCGAGGAAGGTGAGGATGGTTTGGATGATAAAGATAAGCGTGGCCGAGAGGGTAATAGCCCACAGGACCTGCATCATACTACTGAGTGAATTCCACCAAGTGATCATAATGAATAGTTTTATGTGTCTTGGGCAAATATATAAATAATTTATGAAAAACAATAATTATTTCAAAAAAATCGTATAAAAAAAATGACCGGCACCTGCCATAGCCGGTGTCGGTCATCATCATTCAGCGGAATCCTTATTCGGTCGTCTTCCCTGGCATCTGGGCGAACTCAAGGAAATTGCCCGACTCGTAAAGCTTGCGGGCAGCCTCCTTGATTCCTTCCTTGGTCAAGGACGCTACAGCCTCCTCGTACTCCTTGTCGTAATCGAACCCGAATTTGGCGAAGCGCACAAGATTATTCATCCAGTAGCTGTTGCTGATCCTGTTCTCAGGCACATTCTTCTTGAAGTTCTCCATGGTGCGGGAGAACTGCTCGTCAGTCGGGCCGTTCTCAGCAAGCTTGCGGAACTCGTCCCTGGCCATGGCCCTGAGTTTGTCGGCCATCTCAGGCTTGCACTCGAAAGCGACTTGCATTATGTACATAGGCTCGGGCTCCAGACCGGCGCTGGCGGAAGAGGACGCCCCATAGGTTCCTCCCTCATCCTCACGCATAGTGTCGACATATATCTGATCAAGCACATAGCTGACCGCTCTCGCCAACACGTCATCCTTAACCGTGTAAGGCCTGTAATCTGAATACACCTCAACAACTGTGGACTTGGGTGTCTCCATGTCAGTCTTGATGGTCTTGATATTCTCGCCCTTGATGATTCTAGGGGCAAGATCCTTGATACCCTTGGTCTTCTTTCCCTTAGGAAGAGATCCTATATATTTCTCCACCAATGGTTTCAACGTCTCGACATCCACGTCCCCGGTGATTACCATCACACTCCCGGCGGCAGAGGCGAACAATTTGCGGTAGTTGCTCTCGACAGTCTGGAGATTCGCCTTCTCGAGGGTCTCCATGGAGATGAACTGCCTTCTGGGATTGCCTCCATAGAGGAAATCGTTAAGATCCTTCTGCAATTTGAACTGCGGAGTACCCAGGGCGTTTGGCAGCACAGCCTTCAGCTGGGCGATAGCGTTATCCCATTCCTCCTGGTCAAAGCGAGGATCAGTGTAGGTCAAGTAAAGCAGCTGTAACGCGGTCTCAAGGTCTTTGACTGAAGAGGAGCCACTGACGCCATTGTAAAGTCCATCAATGAAGGCGCCAACCTGAAGATTCTTTCCGGAAAGCATCTTGGTGACCTCAGTGCTCTTGAACTTGGACACTCCCTGCATGGAATCGAAAGTGCCGTAGACCGTGCCATCGAATGAAGCCATATCCTCGTCGGAGATCAAATTCTGGCCACCAGCCTTGTAGAGGGTGAACAGTATCTGGTCTTTCTTGTGTTCGGTAGGCAAGACAATAACCTTGACACCATTCTTGAGGACCCACTCAGTGGAACCATATAGTGAAGATTTGGTCTTCTTGACCGGAGAACCTTTCAAAACGGAAGGATCCATGAACGGTTCGGTTGCTGTCTCTTCAGCCGGAGCCTCAATCTCGGCAGCCTTCGCCTCCTCAAACGCGGCTAGCAACTGTTTCTCGGTAGGAGTGGCGATCCCGTCTTTCTGAGGGCCGCTGTAAATCATCACCATATTCTCCTCAGGGATGAACTGGGATACCATCTGGTTGAGTATGTTGGCGTCAATCTGCGCCAGGAAAGCCTTGGCGAGCTCATATTCAGCCTGAGGCTCCATGTAAGCCTGGTTGTCGAAGAAGTTGCTGATGAGAGGATGAACGAATTCGGGGTTCTTCCTGGTTCCAGCCTCATTGGCGGCTTTCTCAAGTGATGCCAGGATGTTGTCCTTCGCCCTGGTCACCTCCCCCTCCGAGAAGCCGAAACGGCTCATCTTCTGAAGCTCGATAAGGAATGACTTGAAACCACCGAGGATGTTGTCCTCCTTGAGGGCGACACGGCCCATCACGGCCTCAAAGTCCTCGCAAAGCTTGCCTATACCGAACATACCCTGAAGGAAAGGAGCGTCAGCCTTTGAGGTGATATCAGTGAGACGCTCAGACATCACGTTGGAGACCATAGTCTCAATAAGGTCCATGGAGAATCCGGCGGGAGTGCTATTCAGAGCCTCATCGCGGGCGTCACTCTCCCAAAGGATCTCGACAGTGGGCATGGTGGTCTCAGGATCGGTGATGATTCCAACCCGCGGCTCAGCGAACTCAGTCAAGGTGAACTTTGCCTTAGGCTGTGGGTTCACAGCTGGGGGGATATCCGCCCATATTCTCTTGATCTTGGCCTCAACGGCATCCACATCCACGTCACCAACCACAACAACGGCTTGGTTGCCAGGATGGTACCATGTCTGGTAGAAACTCACAAGGCTCTCGGGCTTGAAAGTCTCGAGGTTCTCCTGACTGCCAATCAGCGTGCAGGTGGAGTATTTATTGTCACCATAATAATAAGGAAGGGAACGCTCAAAGGTCCTCCACTGGGCGTTGCGGCGGCTACGCCTCTCCTCGATAATCACCGGTCTCTCCTTATCAATCTCCACTGGATCATTGGTCACGAAGTGGGAATAATCATGAAGGATAAGGAGGCAGGTGTCAACGACTGTCTCACGGACCAAAGGTATATTATTGAGCATATACTGGGTCTGGTCGATACCTGTGGAAGCGTTGACATTACCGCCGAAAGAGGCGCCGATGCTCTGAAGCCAGTTAAGCAGAGCCTTTCCGGGGAAGTTCTTGGTTCCGTTGAAGCACATGTGCTCAAGGAAGTGAGCCAGACCATCCTGATCCGGTGTCTCCTGGATAGCGCCCACGTTAGTGGCCAGGTAGAACTCCGCTCTCTGGGCTGGTTTGTCATTATGCCTGATGTAATAGGTCAAGCCATTGTCCAGCTTACCCGTTTTAACGGCGGGATCATTGGGCAGCTGCTGCGCTCCGGCCCAAAAGGAACTGGCCATGACAACAGCGATGAGAATCAATAACTTCTTCATATCTTGATTATTAACAATTTCTCAATAAAAACTCCGCACCATGCGGCACGGAGTTTACGACACGTTTGACGGAGATTACTCGCCAGGGCTGATAGCGCCCATAGGGCAAGCGTCAGCGCAGGTGCCACAATCAATGCAGACCTCAGGGTCGATGGTGTAGAAATCGCCCTCGTGGATGGCGCCCTGAGGGCACTCTCCAGCGCAAGTTCCGCAAGCGATGCAATCAGTTTCAGAAATCTTGTAAGCCATAATACCTTTTATTTTTTGACAAATATACTAAAAATATTAATCTATCCAACCGGTCAGGAACAGGTTCATGATCGGTCTCGAAGGAGAATTGGTTATCAAAGTCATGATCACGAGACACTCCCCTTTGGGAAACGAGGCGGTATCAAGCGTGACATCAAGAGTCCCTTTGGAACCCGGAGCGATGTCATTGAAAGCCGATGCTACCAGTTTAGAACTCTCTGAATCAACCTTGTAGACTTTGAATGAGCTCTTGCCTTTATTTGAGATCTCGAAAGATCCCTTGACCTTTGTCCCTGCCTTGACCTTTCCGAAGGAGAAGGTGCTCTCGGCGGCTACCGGGATGGGAGCGGAGTCCCGTTGTTCTTTAGTGTATGACGAGAAATTTTCTTTAGTGATCGTGAAAATACCTATCTTGGACTTGCCTGCGCCAAGCTCAGGATTTGGATCAGCGACAATGGCTTCCGTCCCCGCCGCTTCCTTCACAGCCTCCACAGCCGGCCTGACAACCGCCTTGTATGTCTTTCCGTCAACAACCGGAGTAGCATAATAATAATTCTTCCCCCAATGGTTCCTGTCAGCGGTGACAGTATATGCCAACTTGGCTGTACCACCAGCCGGAATCGGATTCTCGGAGAGTTTGAGGACCAGGCCGGAACTCACATCGGAGAACTTGACCTGAAGAGGTTTATTCCCAAGGTTGGCAACCAGGAACTCACCGCTCTTCTGCTGCTCCTGTGAAAGGTTCCCGCCCTTGATGTCAACCTCCTTGAAACCCAAGTTGCCGAAGCGGATCGTATATAACTCACTAAGGCTGAGTTTTTTCTTGTGGCTCTCTCCCCTCAGGCGAAGTATCACAGGCTGCTTGGGCTCTGAGAAATACACAGTCAAATTCTTGTCAAAAGGATAGCCACCCTCGTCGTTCTTGTAAGTCGCTTTGATAGTTCCTTTTTCTCCTGGTTTAAGAGGCTGTTTGGTCCACTCGACATCAGTGCAACCGCATGATGAGACAACGCTGTATATAACCAGAGGCTTGTCTCCGACATTAGTAGCGGTAAAGGTAGCCGTCACCGGTCCGTCTGTCACGAGGATATCCCCGAAATCATGGACTATCTTGTCAAGACGGACGACTCCACCGAAAGTGTTGTCAGCCCCCGACCCCTGAGCATAGGCCACCAGGGTGGAGCCCATCAGGAAGACGGATGCCAAAATATATGTGAGGAACTTTCTCATTATTTCCATGCTTTCCCGGAAGGCCTTTGCAAATACCTTTCCAAACGCGAAAATAAGGTTAATAAGATACTTTTTCAAATACCGCCAAAAATTCGTAATTTTGTATGATTTGATTGAAAGTAATCGGAGATGGCAGAAAAACGGACATTTGAGGAATATACCGACGCCAATATAAAGACCCTGGAGGGAGTTGAGCACATCCGGCGCAGACCGGGAATGTACATCGGCCGCCTGGGCAATGGTTCCAACCCTGGAGACGGCATATACGTTCTTCTTAAGGAGATCGTGGACAACTGTATCGATGAGTTCTCTGCCGGTTACGGTAATAAGGTGCTCATCGACATCGACGGGAAGCAGGTCAAAGTCAGGGACTTCGGTCGTGGTATCCCGTTAGGTTCCGTCGTCAAGGCGACCAGTGAGCTCAACACTGGCGGCAAATTCGACGACAAGGTATTCAAGAAGTCCGTCGGTCTGAACGGTGTCGGAACCAAGGCCGTCAACGCCTTGTCCGAGAAGTTCTACGTGGAGTCATTCCGTGAGGGTGAGAGTTCTTGGGCGACCTATGAGAGAGGAGAGCTGAAAGACAGCGGGAAGAAGGAGAAAGTCAACGAGAAGAACGGCACACTGGTGGTTTTCACCCCGGATAACGAGATGTTCGGAGGCTTCGAGTTCAACATGGACTATGTCGAGACCATGGTGAAGAACTATTCCTACCTCAAGAAAGGCCTGACCTTGACTTTGAACGGAGTGTCTTACAAGTCAGACAACGGACTGCTCGACCTCGTCAAGGAGAACATGTCCGAGACTCCTTTGTATGAGCCGATCCACCTCGAGGATGACGACATCGAAGTCGTGCTAACACACGGCAACTCATACGGTGAGAATATCTCCTCTTTCGTCAACGGCCAGAACACCCGCGACGGCGGCACCCACCTTGCGGCATTCAGGGAAGCTATCGCGAAGACTCTCAAGGACTATTTCAAGAAAGATTACAAACCCGAGGACTGCCGTCAGGGTATCATCGGAGCCATAAGCATCCAGATACAGGAGCCTAATTTCGAGGGCCAGACCAAGACCAAGCTCGGCTCCACATACATGTGGGAGAAATACAAGACCGACGAGCACGGCAAGAAGATCCAGAACCCTGACGGATCTCTGGAAATCGACAGAGGCCCGACAATCAGGTCATTTGTCAATGACTTCGTGGCCCGCCACCTGGACAACTATCTCAGAATCCATCTGGACCTTGTACCTATTATAGAGAACAAGATCAAGGAGTCACAGGCGGAGCGTGAGGAAATCGCCGGTATCCAGAAGAAGACACGTGAGAGGAACAAGAAGGCCAATGTCTACAACAAGAAACTCCGCGACTGTCGCTACCACTTCTGTGACAAGATGCCGAAGGACAAGGAGGATTTGGCCGAGAAGACCAGCATATTCATAACTGAGGGAGACTCCGCTTCCGGAACCATCACGAAGGTAAGGGACGCCAACTACCAGGCTGTGTTCAGCCTCCGTGGCAAACCGATCAACTGCTATAAGGAGAGCCGTAAGAGAGTGGCTGAGAATGAGGAGCTTAACCTGCTCATCTCCGCCCTCGGGGTCGAGGACGACCTTGACAACCTCCGTTACAACAACATCATAGTCGCCACCGATGCTGATGACGACGGCATGCACATCAGGATGCTGGTCTTGACTTTCTTCATGAAGTATTACCCGGACCTGATTAGAAGAGGGCACGTTCATATCCTTCAGACTCCCCTGTTCAGGGTCGCCAACAAAAAAGAAAGACGGTACTGCTACACATCAGAGGAAAAGGAGAAGGCCATCAAGGCTCTGAAGACAGCCGTGCAGATCACCCGTTTCAAAGGTCTCGGAGAGATCTCCCCGGACGAGTTTGTCGGCTTCATCGGGGATGACATGAGACTTGACCTGGTCAAACTCTCGGACGAGGAGTCGATCTCGGACATCATGGAGTTCTATATGGGCGACAACACGATTGACCGCCAGAACTTCATCAGGGCCAACCTGAAATCCGAGGAAGAATTGGAAGACGTTAACATCTAATGAGTTAAGAATATGACACGCTGGGCAAGATTCTGCGGATGGATGCTTAAGAAGATGGGATGGACTGTTGTCGGAGGCCCTGTGCCCGAGAAGAAAGCCATCATCCTCGGAGTTCCTCATACCTCGGCGATGGATTTTGTCGTCTCGTACTTGTTCTACACCCAGTTCGGCGCCCAGAAGGCCCATGTGATGATCAAGAAAGAGTTCTTCTTCTGGCCCATCGGATCGCTTATCAAGAAGATGGGAGCCATCCCCGTGGACCGCAGCAACGCCACATCTCTCGTCAAGAGCATGATTGAGCAGATGGAAGACAAGGACACCTTTATCCTAGCCATAGCGCCGGAAGGAACCCGCAAGGCTACCAAGAAGTGGAAAACCGGTTATCATTTGATCGCCAAAACAGCGAACGTGCCTGTTTACCTCGGCTATTTCGACTGGGGCCGCAAACGGGTCAGCGCCGGGGAGAAAGTTGAGCTTACGGATGACGCCAGGGCCGATACCGACAGGATCCAGGCGATATATGAGTCGATGCACCTTCAGGGCAAAAACCCCGAAGGTTTCATAACCCATTAAAATTTAAAAACATGTCCATTAAAGGCCTTTTAAAGCAAAGCAGGGAGAATTACGTGACCACCCTCTCGAAACTGTTCGAGATGGCGACCGACACATTCGCGAAGAGGCCTCTCTCTCGCTTCGTGGACGGAGGTCAGGAATATACCTACGAGAGTTTCAAACATAAATGTCTGGAACTGTCCCAACGATTCAATCGATTCGGAATCAGCGCTGGAGACAAGGTGGCTATCCTCTCCAACAATATGCCCAACTGGACTGTGGCGATGTTCTCATGCGTTCCTTTCGGCAGGGTCACGGTTCCGATTCTCCCGGATTCCTCTGAGAGTGAGGTCACGAACATCCTTACCCATTCCGAGTGCAAAGCCATATTCATATCGAAGAGGCTCATGAAGAAACTCTCTGACGAGGTGAGGGAAAAGCTGACTCTCGTAATCGACATCGAGACTTTCGAGTTCATCCAGAAAGACGACCAGGCTTTCACTTGTGAGGGCCACTCATCAGAACCCCAAGCGGACGATCTCGCATCAATCATATACACCTCTGGCACCTCTGGCAACGCCAAAGGTGTCATGCTGAGCCACAGGAACTTCTGCCAGAACATCATAGCCGCATTCCACGCCCAGCCAGCCGGGAAAAAGGATCGCTGGCTCTCGATTCTGCCGATGTCCCACACCTACGAGATGGCGTTCAGCGTACTGTATCCCCTATTTGTGGGAGGATGCGTATATTATATCAAGAAACCGCCGACACCATCGATTCTGATGGCGGCCATGAAAAAGGTCCGGCCCACAATTATGTGCGCCGTGCCACTTATCATAGAGAAGGTCTACAAGAACAGTGTCGTCCCCACCGTAGAGAAAAGCCGTACCCTGTCCTGGATGAAAAAGAAAATGCCAAGGGTTCTATATTGGCTTGTCGGAAAGAAACTGTACAAATCCTTCGGCGGAAAGCTAAAGTTCTTCGGGATAGGTGGTTCCAAGCTGGATTCGACAGTTGAGGATTTCCTCAACAAAGCCCGTTTCCCGTATGCTATCGGCTATGGCCTGACGGAGACTGCTCCGCTGATCACCAACGCATGTGTCGGAAAAACGGTGGTTGGTTCTATCGGTGTCCCTGCCTACAATGTCGAGGTCAAACTCCAGAATGTCGACCCGGCCACAGGAGAGGGCGAGATCATCGCTAAAGGCGACAACGTCATGCTGGGATATTACCGTGATCCAGAGCGCACCCGCGCGGCGCTGACAGATGACGGATGGTTCAGGACCCATGATCTTGCCTGCATGGATTCAAAGGGCCGGTACTACATAAAGGGCCGCCTCGGCAACATGATTGTGGGACCTTCTGGAGAGAATATCTACCCAGAGGAGATCGAACAGGTGATCAACAACATGCGCGGGGTCAACGAATCAATCGTCATAGAAAGAGACGGAAAACTTGTGGCGCTGGTGAAATTCGACGATGACATCATCGACTGGGACGCCCTCGAGAAAGAGGAGAAGTTCTTCGAGAATCTCGAGAACTGGAAGAAGAAGGTGATGGATTATGTCAACAAACGAGTCGGCAAGCAATCCAACATCGGAGAGGTCAACGCCATGAAGGAAGATTTCGAGAAGACGGCGACCCAGAAAATCCGTCGCTTCAAGTACAAGTCCTTCAAACCGGAGGATGACAAACCTTCGGAAGAGTCTAAAACCGAAGAATAGCCTTATTCAACGAAAAACTTTATCAGAGTGTCCTTGTGCAGGTCGGAGAGATCAAGTTCAGGGTACTCATAATCAGCGGCTTCCCTAAATCCAGCCTTAAGCATCAGGGTCTTTAGATCCACAAAGCACTTGGACTTGAGGGCGATAATGGCGGCTTTGTCACTGGCGTCCATGCTTGAGCTCACACGGGAGTTCCCCACGCCCAGGCTCATCAGGAATATCTTGCCTCCACTCACCGCGGCTATCATGGATTGGCGAAGGTCAGAAAACAGGTCCTCATTGACAACCATGTTGTTCGGATCAACCATATATCCTCTCTTCAGCTCGACAATCTCCTCCTGCCCGAAGAAGAAGCGGAAACGGCTTCCCGGTTCACCGTTGTAACGATTGCAGAATATGATACCGTCGTCACTGGTTCCTTTGCAATAAAGGATCTCACTGGCTTCGGGGTCAGCGTTGGTCAAATCACCGGAATAAACCGCATGACCGGTGTTATAGGAACTGTTCCAACCAACCTTATGACCGCCGAGATTGACGAAACTGATGTCGAAATCGTGTGTTCCCCACTCGTTGCGCCAGTATATTCCGAAGAAATTATTCTCGCTGAGAGGATACCACGACCCGAACGGATAGTTGCCGATGAAATTCTTCTCGGATGAAGGGCAAGCCAGGACAACCTTCGCCGGGAACTTCACAGAACACGCCTTAGGGGCGATAATACCAATTAGTTTATTTTCAAAAAGAGTGGCTAACGAAGTGTAATAATCTTTCAAGTCAGCGTAAGATGCTTCGACCGAAGGAGTCACAAAGGTTTTCCCGTTACGGATGATGTACATTCGTTTGGTCGGATTATCCAACATCAAAAGCCGCTCCCTGACGGTCTGAAGCAAAGAGACTGTCTTGAAAGCATTCAGGGTCGCAAGGCGGTTGGATATCTCTTCGAGAGGGCGTTCCACTGCAAGGATGGTCTCCCAATAACCTGGCTTCAATGGCTTATGTAGCCTCTCAGCCTTTCTGCGAATCTGGTTGATCACTTTTCTTGAGGCGGAAGGCTCGGTCACCATCTCCTTCTTTTCAGTGTCATAGAACTTGGTCACATGGGTCCTGAAGGCAAGGAACAAATCCTTGAAACGATAGAAAACAGAAGCCAAAGAATCCCTTTCCGCCTCTGTCAACTTATTGAAATCAAACTGGGCGGCGGTTTGCTTGATTCGCCTAATAAGATCCTTGTTCTTTATCAGCAGGGTCATTCCCGTCGACTCATAGACAATGAACCTGAACAGAGCCACAGGGTCTGAAGGCCTGATCCCAAGAGCAGAGGAAAGGACAGATAGAGCCTCCCGGTTGCGGACGGAATCTATATCCAATTTGACCTCAGGATGCTCTTTGTGATATTCCACAATAGCCCCGCAAATGGCCTTGACCGTCACAGGATTGAGGGCTATCCCTGAAGATACGATGCCCATGCAACGTTGGTATAGCTCATCCTCGGTTATCTTCCCAATCAAAGTGTATTTTCTGAACTCCGGAGCCTCGGCGCCATCGTTCGGGACAGAACCGTTACCTTCCATAGTGTAGCCGGAGCCATAAGTCGAGGCATAATGCGTCACCTGATCCAGGAAAAGCTCCCACCTATCCTTAGAGACCACATCATCCCAAGTTTTGTAGAAAGTCGAATTGGGGTCGACGGCCTCAGTCTTGATGAACATAGCCACATCCTCATTCAGGACCTCGGGATGTATAATATAGCCTCTCTTAAGGGCCTCTGTCTGAAGAGTTTCCGGCTCCTTTACCAACTTGGAGGAAGTTGTGACCGCCTTGAAGAATTTTATAAGATTAGGATGCATAATCAAAAAAAAAGGACCGCGGAAAGTAAAAGTATAGCCCGAAGGCTAACGGAAAAAAAGGAACTTTCTATGCGGTCCAAGTCAACATTTGTTGTCCGCAATATAGGCATTATTCCAAAGAATCGCAATAAAAAAGAAAAATGACTATATTAGTGCGATCAGAATAAAAAGAAATGAGAGTCATTTTAACAGGAGCCACCGGATACGTCGGAGAGGGTGTTTTGCTTGAATGCTTGAATAATCCCGAAATCACCAAGGTGTTGAGTGTCAGCCGACGTCCTTGCGGTCACGTGCATCCTAAGCTCAGGGAATATATTATCAGTGACTTCATGGCCCTGCAGAAAGGTGATCCCGTTCTCCAGGGTTACGACGCCGTCTTTTTCTGCGCCGGGATCAGCAGCGTGGGAATGAAAGAGGAAAAGTACAAGATAATAAGCCACGACATACCGCTCCATTTCGCCGACATTGTCGGACCGAAAGAGAAGATGACTTTCGTTTATGTCAGTGGAGCCGGCAACTACAACCACACCGATCAGATGTGGGTACGAGTCAAGAAAAGCACCGAGGACGCCCTGGCTCGCAAAGGATTCAAAGGATCGTTCAACTTCCGTCCGGCGATCATGTGGCGCTACAAAGGCCAGCTCCATATTCAGAAAATGCAATATGTCTTCTGGGCTCTATATCCCCTGATGAAGCTTTTAGGGCTCTGGAATACGATGTCCGAAGTCGGAAGGGCGATGATCGCCGTCTCCCGGGACGGCTACAGGGTTAGGGAGATAGAAGTCAGGGACATAATAGAACTTGCGAAATAAAAAAGCGGCGTCGGAAACCCGACGCCGCTTAGCGAATTCTCACGTGAGATCTTAGGCCTCAGCCTCGACAACAAACTTGAGAGCAGCCTTGATGGCCTTGTAAACCTTGACGGTTCCCTCGTACTCTCCAAGAGCCTTGATGTCATCAGGGATGGTGATGTTCTTCTTGTCAACATCGATCCCAGCGGCCTTCAGAGCCTCTTCGATCTGGGCGCTGGTGACAGATCCGTAGATCTTACCAGCCTCGCTCACCTTGACAGCGACCTTTACAGGCGCTGCCTCGATCTTGGCGGCGATAGCCTCAGCGTCAGCGATAAGCTTAGCCTCTTTGTGAGCCCTCTGGCGCTTTGTCTCCTCAAGCTGCTTGATAGCAGAAGGAGTGGCGACAATCGCGAATCCCTGGGGAATAAGGTAGTTCAGTCCGTAACCACCCTTAACCTCTACCACATCACCGGCCTCGCCGAGATTGGCAACTTCTTTCTTAAGTATGATTTTCATGATCGCGCTCTCCTATTATTTAAGAAGGTCAGTGACATACGGAAGCAGAGCGAGGGAACGGGCCCTCTTGACGGCCTTGGCGACCTTTCTCTGGAACTTCAGGGAAGTACCGGTGATACGGCGGGGAAGGATCTTACCCTGCTCGTTGAGGAACTTCTTAAGGAACTCAGGGTCCTTGTAATCAACATACTTGATACCAGCCTTCTTGAAACGGCAGTATTTCTTCTTCCTAACCTCGACTGTAGGAGGGTTCAGATAGCGGATTCCAGCATTCTGGGATTCATTCTGTGCCATAGTGATTTCCTCCTTGATTATTCGTTAACGGTTTCATTGGTTTCCTCAGCATCGGCGGGATCTTCAATATCCTCGACGATAGGCTCTACGGGAGCGACGGGCTCCTCAACCTTGGGAGCGGCAGCGGCCTTGGCCCTGTTCTGACGACGGCGCTCGGCGTATTCGACAGCGTCCTTGTCAAGAGCGACGGTCAGGAACCTGATGATCCTCTCATCACGGAAATACTGGGTCTCGAGGACCTCGACGAAAGAGGGATCAGCCTGGAACTGGATAAGATAATAGAAGCCAGAGGTCTTGTGCTGGATCGGATAAGCCAGCTGGCGGAGGCCCCAGTCTTCCTCGTACACGACCTCGCCACCATTGTCGGCGATGAGCTGGGTGTACTTGGCAACCGCTTCCTTCATCTGTTGTTCAGACAAAACGGGAGTAGCGATGAAAACGGTCTCGTACTGTTTTAACATTTTGTTGTAAATTTTTGATAATTAATAAAATACAGCCCTTTTGGGAACGTATGCCAACCCAAAAGGACTGCAAATTTAGCAATTATTTCCTAAAATGCAAAAAGAATTACTTCTCAGGAATATTCTCAAGTACATTGGTGAGGAACTTCCAAGTCTGGGCGACGGTGTCGATCTTGACCCTTTCATCCGGAGAATGAGGATGGACGATTGTGGGTCCTATTGAGACCATCTCCCAATTCGGGTACTTGGCTCCCATTATGGCGCACTCAAGGCCTCCATGGGTAGCGGTGATCTTGAGATCCTTGCCGAAAAGTTTCTTGTAGGTGTCCTCAAGCACCTTGATCATCGGAGTTCCAAGCTTGGGGGTCCAGCCGCTGTAAGCACCTGACATAGAATACTTGGCGCCCGCCAATTCGAAGGCATAGCGGATAGAGTCGGCAAGATATATCTTGGCGGAGTCGATTGAGCTCCTCGTGAGTGAATGGACCGTTAGATGTCCCTTCTCAGTACGGATGATCGCCATGTTGGTAGAGGTCTCGGTAAGACCAGGGAGAGTGTCACTCATCCTGCCCACACCATGATAGCACGCGAGTATCGCCTTGAGGGCATTACCGATAACCTTCGGGCTGATGTAACGGGCGGCGGGAGCGCTCTGCTTCTCATAGAACATGACAGTGTCGGGATCCGAATACTGATATTCGAACTTGTTCTCCTCGAACTTCTTCTCCACCAACGCCTTAACCTTGCGGGACGCGGCAGACGGGATCAAGATAACGGCCTCGGCCTCAAAAGGAATGGCATTGCGGAGGGAACCACCCTTAATGTCAGCCACCTTAACCTCGGGGACCTCGTCAATAACAGCCTTCAGGATACGGCAGACAATCTTGTTGGCATTACCCCTGAACAGGGAAATGTCCATTCCGGAGTGACCACCTTTCAGGCCCTTGACTGTAAGCTTGTAACCCACATATCCTTCCGGAGTCTTATATGTCCTGTAAGCGAAGTCAGCGGAACCATCGATTCCACCGGCGCAACCGGTGCAAAGCTCGCCTTCTTCCTCAGAATCAAGGTTAAGGAGGATGTCACCCTTCAGTATACCAGGCTTGAGGGCGTTTGCTCCGGTCATACCAGTCTCCTCGTCATAGGTGATAAGGGCCTCCAGCGGACCATGCTTCAAGGTCTTGTCCTGGAATACGGAAAGCGCCAGCGCCACTCCGATACCATTATCGGCACCTAGCGTGGTTCCCTTAGCGGCTACCCACTCCCCCTTGATCTCGGTTTCGATCGGGTCGGTGAGGAAATCATGCTTGGTGTCAGCGGTCTTCTGAGGGACCATATCCATGTGGGCCTGCATTATCACGCCCTTACGGTTCTCAAACCCAGGAGTGGCGGGAGCGGAGAAAATGATGTTGCCCGTGTCGTCACGCTTCACATCGACTCCATTGTCCTTGCCCCACTGGAGCAAATATTCCTGTACTTTCCCCTCATGCTTTGAGGGACGGGGAATCCTCGTCAGGCCATAGAAGTTCTCCCAAACGGCCTTTGGCTCTAAATCTCTAATTGTCATAGTGTTATAAATAATTATTTAGTTGAAATCGGGAAATAGCTCTCAACACCGAGCTGGTAGACGGCGACCCTGTCCTGAAGAATAGGGTTTACTCCGTCGGTGAGCTTGACGGAGCAGATCGCGGGAATCCTATAGATAGCGACAGCACCCTTGGCCGAAGAAGCCTTGCCGGAAGCCTGGGAAACAGGCTGAGGCGTCAACTCAAGCAGATAAGGCTTTCCGGACACATTGTCAGCGGAGACAATCCCGTCAGCGTCAGACAGACGGAACGCCACATATGTCTGGGATTTGCGATCCTTCTCCGGAACAACGTCACATTTCATCCTCTGGGTCTGGAAATCGCTGTAACCTATGAACATGGACATATATTCCTTCTCCAACGCGGCGATCTCCGCAAGAGCGGCACCCATAGCTTCACCGCTATAGGTAGCGTCAGTGTCGCCAGTCACGATCTGGACTCTCTTCTTGCGAAGGTCGAAGATCATGTCGGCGGCCTCCTTAGCTCTTTGTTCGAGTGTCTTCTGGACAACCATATTCTGCTGCACGGCGACACGGCTTCCGTCCACCCCGCGGTAAAGGGTGGTAGCTTCAGAAGTCAGGTTAGAGCTCACTCCCCTGTCGGAGAAATCGGCTCCGGCCTGGGATGCGAACCTCCACTCCGACCCGTTCCCGAAAGATCCGTCATTGACAGCGACAAGGCCCTGTGAAGTCAGCGAAAGGAAAGACATCGCACCCTTATCTGGAGTGATGTAGAAACGGTTGTTTTGATCAGCCTCTATCATTGGAGTCATCCGCACAGCGCTGAGAGTGCAGGTCTTCTGGTCCTCCTGACGGGCATTGACTCCAAGATACTTCTGGGCGAACTTGGCGTAAGGACCGGCGTAGAAGTTCTCCAGCACAGCCTCAACATCAAGAGTGATGGTTGTCTGGGGAAGGGCATAGGAAACAGTACCCATGGCATCCTGCGCATTCATCGCGACCGACGGGATCAAAACCGCGGCGGCGAGGATAGATGTCAGTTTACGATTGATTCTCATAACAATATCATTTATAATTATCTTTTCCATCTTTTGTGGCTCCAGAGGTAACACCAAGGATAAGCCTCAATGTCAGCCTGAAGAAGCCTGTAATATTCCTGCATTATCTCGTGCGGAGTCATAGTGGAAGCATCTTTGGTGATTTCCGTGAATCTCCACTCATAATGTCCCTTTCCCGCGGGAACCATGCTCGAGTACAGCACACTCCAACCGAACTTACAAGCGATGGAGGCCGCTCCGAGCATTGTTTTCGTCTTCTGGTTCATAAAGTCGACCGTGTCGTCCACTGTCGAGTTCTTGTATGGGCTCTGGTCGGTATTGACATTCACGACAAGTTTGCGGTTCCTATTTTTCACCGCATAACGAAGGAAGTCCTCTGAGCTTACATAGCTGTTGTACCCTATCCTCAACACAGGGGCGCAGCGGTTCTTCCTCATTATCTCATCCCACATCCGGCTCTTCAAAGGTTTATAAACGAATACCACGTCATTGGGATCAAGGCCTTCAGGCAGATGGCCCCCTTCCCTGTAGTCGTAGCTCGCGCAACCTCCCATCAGCTCCCAATTGCCCAAGTGGGAATAAAGGGCCACTATTCCTTTGCTCTCGGCGTATACCTTATCGAAGTCATCAATATTGGAATATTCCACAATACGCTGACGATGAAGACGTTCCGGGTTGCGGCATCCGCCGAACCAAACAGCTTCCGCTATAAGCCGGCCGAAATGATTGTAAAACTCGTCAGCTATCTCACTAAGTTCGTTGTACTTCTTGTCAGGAAAAGAACGAGACAGATTGATCATCACCACATCCCTGCGGTAACGCATCACATTCTTCAAAAACCACGACAGGAATCTGCCGCAAGCGTAATGGAAACCGAGCGGCAGCGCCGAGAGAGCCCTCATGATCCCAAGCATTATGATTGTTCCGATCAACATCCTACTCTAGTACAAAGTTTACAAATATAACAAAAAGCCCATGAAATATCGAAAATTTGGAGAATAGACGGGGATTTCGTATTTTAGTGAATCCGTATGGAATCAAACCAAAAACTAATAATATGTTTAAAAACCAACCAAAAGGTCTATTTGCCCTGGCTCTAGCCAACACTGGCGAGCGCTTCGGGTACTACACAATGTTGGCCATCTTCCTCCTGTTCATACAGGCGAAGTTCGGCTTCTCGGCGGCGACCGCCACCCAGATTTATTCCATCTTCCTTGCCGGCGTTTATTTTATGCCGCTCCTGGGAGGTATTCTCGCTGACAAGATCGGCTACGGGAAATGCGTGACTATCGGTATCGCCGTGATGTTCTGCGGTTACCTTTGCCTCGCTATCCCCACGGCACCTGACACTGCCGGCAAGATCTTGATGTTCGGTGCCTTGGCTCTCATCGCTGCCGGAACCGGCCTTTTCAAGGGCAACCTCCAGGTGATGGTGGGCAACCTCTACGATGATCCTAAATACGCCGCCAAGAGGGATTCGGCGTTCAGTCTTTTCTATATGGCCATCAATATCGGCGCCATGTTCGCCCCTTCAATGGCCAAGGCTGTCACCAACCACTTCCTCGGCAAGGCCGGCCTCGTCTATGTGAAAGAGATTCCCGCTTTGGCTCACCAGTTCCTCAACGGAACCATCACTCCGGCCAACCAGGAGACCCTCACCGACGCCATTGCCAGCAATATGCCCGCGATGGCCGGAGGCAATCTGGGAGACTTCTGCAACCTTTACATCGAGAAACTCTCCGGCGCTTACAACTACGGTTTCGCCGTCGCATGCGTGTCTTTGATTCTCTCGGTCATCATTTATTTCTCCTGCAAGTCTTGGTTCAAGCATGCTGACGTGAACGCCAAGCAGGCTGCCGCCAAGAGCGACGCGCCTGTGGTCGAGCTTACTCCCCAGCAGACCAAGAGCCGTGTGACCGCCCTTATGTTTGTCTTCGCCGTGGTTATCTTCTTCTGGATGGCATTCCACCAGAATGGTGCCACGATGACTCTATTCGCCCGTGACTACACCCAGGCTTCCGTCACTGGTGGTCTGCGTATCGGATTCAACATCTGGGCCTTAGCTCTGATAGCGGTTTCGATCTACACCTTGTTCGGCTTCTTCCAGTCCGAGAACAGCAAAGGAAAGATGATAAACGGACTTGTGACCCTCGGCCTTTGGGGTGGAGCGTTCGCTCTCTATAAGAGCATGCCCGCGACTGTGGCTATCCAGCCTTCTGACTTCCAGCAATTCAACCCCTTCTATGTAGTCGCCTTGACACCGGTTTCCATGGCTTTGTTCAGTGCTTTGGCGAATAAAGGCAAGGAGCCTTCAGCTCCTCGTAAAATCGGAATCGGAATGTTCGTCGCGTCCCTTGGCTTCCTTGTCCTGATCCTGGCATCCCGCGGGCTGGCGTCCCCGAAAGAACTCGGCGGTACCGTATCCCCTGACCTCGTGTCACCCGGTTGGCTGATCTCAACCTATCTGGTGCTGACCTTCGCCGAGTTGCTCCTGAGCCCTATGGGAATATCCTTCGTCTCGAAGGTCGCTCCTCCGAAGCTTAAGGGCGCTATGATGGGTTGCTGGTTCGCCGCGACCGCCGTAGGTAACTACCTGGTTTCAATCCCTGGCCTCCTGTGGAACAAGGTTCCTCTCTGGGGCGTCTGGGGACTGCTCCTCGCATTGTGCGTTATCTCCGGTCTGGTGATGTTCTCTATGATGAAGAAACTCGAGGCAGCCACGAAAGACTAGACTGACGCCCCTTTCGGATGGGTGACTCCATATCCGAAAAGGGAGAAATCACCCTTACAGGGATCACCGGGGAATATGTCATCGAACACCCCGGTGATTTCTTTTACTGTCACGATGTCCTTGGGCTTGCGGGATGTCAGCCCAAGCGCTACCGCCTCATCGTAAACATGGACGTCCAGCGGGATCAGAAGCTCCGCCGGGTCGGTGTTTTTCCATAGGCCCAGATCGACCTTGCCGTCGTCCCTGACCATCCATCGGCGCATCATGTTGATCTTCTTGTTGGGTGCCTTCAGGTCAGGTTTCTGGCCGAATATTCTCACCCTGATCTCATCCTGAGAGAGACTTTCCAGGCTCGGAAGTTCCTCATACACAGCCTTCAAGCGGGAACATATCGCCGCTACCTCGCTCCATTTGACGGTCCTGTGGATGCTGCACGGATCGCATCTCCACTCCCCGCGCATCACATAGTCATATGGTTTCCAACCCATCTCGTCAAAGAGGCGGCCACAATCCCTGACTATCATGGCCCTGCGGCCCCAAGCGAAATGGGCCGCGAAAACAGCCGCGACCTCAACGTCTTTAACCGAACGCTCCCCTGAGCGGACCAGACCGGCGAAACGCTTCGGAAACGCTATCGGATCCTCCTGGAAATACTTGGGGTCATTGTATGTCTCAGCCCAACTGATGAGCAGTTCTCTTGTCTTATCGTCCATTTTCCGACATTTTTTTCCTCGCCCACGGCATCACCCCTGCCGGAGCTTTTTTCAATATCAACAGGTCCCTCATCTTTTCGAAATAGGGCTGGGTGTACCTGAAATAGTCCTTAAGTCCGGCGCACAGGGAGTTCTTCGCCTCCCCTCCCGGTCCCTGTGGTCCCTGAGCTTGTCGAAGGGGTCGAAGGGCAGTTCTGTCGAAGCGATGCTTGGGGCACTCTCCCCTGCATGCGAAATAGAAACGGCAACGCATGCATTCAGAAGGCAGGGTCGTCCTCTTCGAGACTCCGAAACGGAACCTTCGGGGATCGTCGTAAATCTCCCCTAACGGCTTCTGGAGAATATTCCCGAGCAAATACTCAGGATAGACGAAATGGTCGCAATTATAGACGTCACCATTATGCTCCACCACTAGGCAATCCCCGCAAGTCTCACACATAGAGCACACTCCGGGCTGAACCTTGCAGTACTGAGCGAGAGTGGCGTCGAACATCTGGACGAAATAATCGCCCACATCACTCACGACCCAATCGTCGAATATGTCTATCAAGAAACGGCCATATCCCTTAGCGCTGACGCTCCAAGGAGCCAGACGGGCACCCTCAGTCTCAGGAGAGACTATCACCGGCCTTCTGAAATCCGGCCTGTCCACGACATGCTCCACCGCCGGCAGGAACTGCATATAATGGCTCCCGATTGACTTGAAGAATGAATATATTTCCTTCCCCCGCCCTTCAGAAAGGGAACTCACCACGCTTAGGGTGTTGAACTCCACACCGTACCGACGAAGCATGTCCACCGACATCATGACCATATCCCAAGTCGGCCTCCCCTGCTTGTCCCTACGGAATCCATCGTGGATGTCCTTCGGGCCATCAAGCGATACTCCTACCAGGAAGTCATTGATTCTGAAGAACTCACACCATCTCTCATCGATAAGGGTGGCGTTGGTTTGGATGGTGTTGATGATCTTTTTCCCGAAGGAATATTCCTTCTGCCAAGCTACAGCCTTCCTGAAGAAATCAAGCCCGAGAAGCAGTGGCTCGCCCCCATGCCAGCAGAAAATCACCTCCGGGACAGCGTTCGCGCTGATGTATTGGCGGATGTATTCCCTCAGCAGGGAGTCACTCATCACAGCTTCTTTTCCACCGTATCTGAGAGCCTTGTCAAGGTAGTAGCAATAGGTACAATCCAAATTGCAGGTTGATCCCGCCGGCTTCACGATAGTGGAGAAAGCGACAGGTCTGAGCTCTTTCATGGAATCGCCCAGAGTGACAGTCTTTGAATTGTCCATAAGGGTCTATGTGTGTTCATGCAAATTTAGTATTTTTGCAAGACCATGCCAAGGCTTTTCATCATATCCGGATGCAACGGGTCAGGAAAGACTACCGCTTCGTATGCGGTCTTGCCTGAACTGCTTGACTGCAGCGAGTTCGTGAATTCCGACGAGTTCGCGAAAAGCCTCTCCCCATTCAACCCTGAGAAGGCCTCAGTGGCGGCGAGCCGCTACATGCTCCTCAAAATGAGGCATTTGCTTAGCCGCAAGGAGGATTTCGCAATTGAGACCACCCTTGCGACAAGATTCCTGCTGAAAATGATCAAAGAGGCCCAGAAAGAGGGTTATTTCGTGACCATACTCTATCTTTGGCTGAACTCACCGGACCTGGCGATCTCAAGGGTAAAGGCAAGGGTAGCCGCCGGTGGTCATAACATAAAGGAGGAAACCATCCGCAGGCGCTACAGCGTTGGTCTGCACTATCTTTTCAGGGATTTCATGCCACTTTGTGACAGATGGATCCTTTGCGACAACTCTGAAGACAAGCTTGAGGTCGTGGCGGAAAGCACTGATGCGGGCATAACCGTAAGAAATCCGGAAAAGTTTGGTAAAATAAAGACGATGAACTCGGAATACGAGAAAGAATTGAAAGAAGAAGGAAAGTCGAAGAATGTTTAAAAACGAAAGTTATTACCTGGATCTGTTCCAGGTGACGCCCAAGACTCTCGATGATCTGGTCGGGGCGGGGATCCAGGGAGGTGGCAGCTATTGCGACCTGTTTTTTGAGAATACCACTTATCATGATTTGCTTCTGCGGGATGGAATCGTCTCATCCGGAGGGTTCCATATCGACTTTGGTGTCGGCATCAGGGTCCTGAAAGGCGACCGCACAGGCTACGCCTACTCCGAATCCACGGACACGCGTTCAATGACAGACGCTGTCAAAGCCGCCGCGTTGATAGCTGGTTCCGGGCCGTCGGCAAGCACTGTCCCGGTCTCCCTGCGCTTCGCGCCCTATCCGGGTAAATGGTCGCCCGGGACAGTCTTGCCGCCGGCCGCGCCACTGGCCACCGGCCGTACTCAGCCGCAGCGGTCCCTGAGCGAAGTCGAAGGGCGCGAGGATGGACGCGGCCGGGACCAGGTGGCGGGCCGGTCCACTACGGACTACTACCCACTCGAGGGAGACTGGCGCTTGGCACAGGCGAGTGAGTTCGTGCCATATATGGAAAGGCTGCAGAAGAAGGTTAGCGACGGCGATCCCAGGGGCATCAAAGTCATCGTCTCGCTCTCCAACCAAGTCAGCGACATCATGATGTACAACTCCCTCGGCGAACTCACCTGCGACACCCGCCCCATGGGCACCATAGCCATCTCTGTAGTCTTCAGCCAAGACGGCCGCATCGAGAACAAGACAGTCTCCAGAAGCTACCGCATCGGAACCGAGATGCTCACCGACGCCCTACTCGACGAGATCGCTTCTGAGGCAGTCAAGGGCATTGACGAGCGGTTCGCCGCAAAGAGGCCCAAAGGAGGACAGATGCCCGTCGTGATGGGTGCCGGAGCCTCAGGAATATTGCTCCACGAGGCCATGGGACATGCTTTTGAGGCCGATTTCAATCGCAAAGGCCAGTCCATATTCAGTGGCAGGATAGGAGAGAAGGTGTGCAGGGAAGAGATTTCCATTGTCGATGACGGGACCATCCCCGGCAACCGGGGAGCGGTCAACTTCGACGATGAAGGAGTCCCGGGACAGAAGACTTTCATGGTCAGGAACGGCGTTCTGGAGTCCTACCTCCACGACCGGGTCAGCGCCAACCATTTCGGAGTCTCCCCCACCGGCAACGGCCGCAGGGAAAGCTTCCGCTACGCCCCTATCCCGAGGATGAGGGCGACCTACATGCTTGGAGGTCAGTCAACTAAGGAAGACATCATCGCTTCCGTGAAAAAAGGCATCTACGTGGATCAGTTCAGCAACGGACAGGTTCAGATCGGAGAAGGCGATTTCACCTTCTTCGTGAAGAGCGGCTTCCTCATCGAGGACGGACGCCTGACGATGCCGGTCAAAGACATAAACATCATCGGGAACGGCCCCCAGGCCCTTGCGGACATCATCGCGGTCGGGAACGACCCCAAAGTCGATGAAGGAGCTTGGACTTGCGGAAAGGGACAGTCATGCCCAGTCTCATGCGGCATTCCCACGGTACTTGTGAATAACCTGACAGTTGGAGGAGAATAGTATGGAAGAAGAGATCACCGGGATGTTATCCCATGAAGAAATATCAGTAGCGCGCAAGTGCCTTGAGAAGGCGCTAGCCCTCGGGGCATCCAAGATCCGGATCACATTGAGCAAGAGCCTGATGGAGCTATTCGGCACGCTGGACGGCGTTCTGGACAAGGTCAACCACTGCATGGACAGGTCGATGAGCGTCTGCCTGTTCGTAGATGGGAAATATGGCACATTCTCCACCAACAGGCTGGTCATGGATGAGTTGGACGGTTTTCTCAGCGACGCTGTCGCGACAGTGAGAATGCTCGCCCAAGACCCTTGCCGGGACCTGCCTGACATCAACAGGACCGCCAAGGACGCTATCACAGGAAAGGAATTGGACCTTTTCGACCCTTCCTATCCCTCCGTCACCCCCGATCAAAGGCTTAAAATGGCTCTGGAAGCTTCTGTCTTTGAGAAACATAAGGGTGATGGCCTAATTTCGGAGGAGGGTGAATATTCAGACACTATCGTCGACACCCTCATCCTGGACTCGAACGGCTTGGAGTGCCGTCACACGGAGACCTCCTTTGAATATGGAGTCGAGGTGACTGTCAAGGATTCCGAAGGCAACCGTTTCAGCAGCTATTGGTGGGAGTCCGCCCCAAGGATAAAAGACTTGAAGATCGCCACATGCTCAGAGACAGCGTTCCGAAGGGCTGTCGCCCAGATAGGCCCGAAGCGGATTCCCGGAGGCAAATATACCCTTGTCGTTGACAGCGAGAATTCTTCCAAGCTTGTCAATCCCATCATCTCCGCCCTCAGCGCTTTCTCGCTCCAGCAGAAGAACTCTTTCATGCTGGACACGCTCGGCAAGAAGGTTTTCCCTGACTGGATGAACCTTGTTGACAGACCAAGGGAGAAGGGCTGCTCTGGTTCAAGGCTGTTCGACTCGGAGGGAGTCGCCTCGAAAGAGTCCCCGATCATCCAAAATGGTGTGGTCAAGGAATATTTCGTCAACACCTACATGTCCAACAAGATGGGGATTGAACCCACTAAGGAAGACGCCATGAGGCCGGTTCTCCTTCCATGCATGGCTCCCGGCCTCATACCCGCCTCTCCGGCCCCTGTGGTTCGACAGGCTCACCAACCGGCCTGCGTCGAAACGGTAGAGCCTCAGAAGTTGGACAAAGACGCCATTATGGCCCTTGTCGGAGACGGAATCCTTGTGACAGGAGTCAATGGAGGCAACAGCAACTCGGCTACCGGAGACTTTTCTTTCGGTGTGGAAGGATTTTTGTTCAGGGACGGTAAGATTGTCCATCCGGTCAGGGAAATGCTCATAACAGGCAACCTCCTGACCTTGTGGGGCAACCTGCTCGCGGCAGGTGATGATGTGAGGCTCTGCAGGTCGAAGATCATCCCTTCATTGGCGTTCAAGGATGTCGACTTCAGCGCCTAAGGGATGTCATTTTGAGCGAAGCGAAGAATCTATTAATAATGAATAATATATGAAAGCAGAAAAGAACAAAGTGGTCAGTCTGACCTATGAACTGATTGTGGATGGCGCCCTCGCCGACAAGGCTGATGAGACTCGTCCGCTAGATTACATCCATGGCACCGGCATGCTCCTCCCGAAATTCGAGAGCGAGGTCGAGGGCAAAGAGCCTGGCGAGGAATTCGCCTTCACCCTGACTCCGGAGGAAGGTTACGGTACCTTTGATCCCAGCAGGCTTATCGACCTCCCGAAGGAGGCCTTCATGATCGACGGGAAAGTCAGGGAAGACCTTCTTGTCGTCGGTAAGATGATTCCGATGATGAGTGACAGCGGCCAAGTGGTCAATGGAATCGTCCACGAAGTGACTGATAATAAGGTCACTATGGATTTCAACCACCCAATGGCCGGCAAAACTCTGAACTTCACCGGAAAAGTCATCGCCGTGCGTGAGGCCACTGAGAAGGAACTCCAGAAAGGCCATCCTTGCAAGCACCATTCAGACGGTGACTGCTGCCATCACGGCGACTGCCACAAAGACTCCGAATAGCCTTTTATTCGGAAGGATCGGTGTCGATGACGTGGATGTGAGTCACGACCCTCCTCTCGTTGTCGTGTTTGAAAGTTCTTGAGCCGGAAGGATAGTTGACCACGTTGGTCTCTGTCCTTCCGCATTCTTTCACGCACATCGTGCTGGAGCCTCCACCATCGAGATTCATCGCGTCCTTGGCATGGAAGTGATTCTCTATGAATGAGGTAAGCTCAAACGCGTTCATTCCCTCGGCTATTCCAGGCCGGCGTCCATCGACCACTATCAGGATCAGATGATTGTCTTCCGTCGTGGCGACCGCCGTCCTTGGATGGCGTACGCCCTGGTGGCGCAGAGGATCCTCATAATTGAGCCGTCCGACCTGAGAGTCGGTAAGACTAGTAGCGGCGAAATATTTCCCTACCGGAATAAACCCGTCAATGAGCATCGGAGCACATCCGAAAACATTCGGGTAACTGATGCTGGAGAATGCCTCCCGACGCTCCTGCAGGGTCATATCTTTTCCAGTGTATTCAATCTTGACATTCCTGCCGTCAGTGCTGATCGAGCAGTCAGACTTCCACTGTGGAGGCGCTCCAAGAGTAGGTACGATGTCGCTGTCTATGCTATTGTAAGTCTTCCCATCTATCTTGATGAAAGATGAGACCCTTTCATAAGTGGCGTTGATCGTGGCGACAGCGCCAGCCTTTTTGAATGCTTCGGAGGTAGGGATGTTGTTCTCATCGATAGTGAACATGACCGAATAGCGAGGATTGTTGAGATCCACATCGACCGCAAAGACGAGCTGATGGACTCCCGAGATCGGATCCACTCCACTAAAGCGCTTATACACAAGACCTTCCTGGACAGTCTCGACCTGCCATCCACCCCTGTTGAAATCCGGGCGTTTCTCAAGCGACTCCACATAATGGGCCCTCAAATCAGACCAATGGTAGAATGGCCACTTGTCTGTCTCGACACCGACTATCCGGGACTCCTTCTCATTGAGGAGCACTTTGACGAGAATGTCGTCAGATCCTCTTTTCTTGAAGAAAACCATCTGGATATTCGCTCCCATCGGGCATGTGTTCTCAAGGATCCAGGAGGCCTCGGGATGGTCCGTGTCAGCGACCGGGGAGCAACTTCCCTCTATGTCCATCTCCACGGCAAGCGGGGCGACCTGAGAATCATGTCCGTACCTCAACGTGGCCCTGTACTCCCCTCCTGAAAGGGCTTTGTCGGCATGTTCTATCATGTGCCGGAGCGTGGTGGAAGCCTCGTTTCGGACAATCTCGCCGAACTCCTCAGAAGGTCCGATTATGAAATACTCCTTCCAGTTATTAACTCTCCACGCACCGTAGAAGTCATTGTAAGTGAAATACTTGTAAAGATCCACCCCTAATTCGTCATTTAGAGCGTTGTCGATGGCGAGTTCCCAAAGCCACCGCACCAGACGCTTGCGATCCACCGGATCAAGGAACCTCTTTTTCTCCGCTTCATTATAGGTGAATATCTTGTCGAGGACATCCTCATTGGCAGTCTCGTCCAGCACTCTCTGGTCGTAGTCGCGACCATATTCATGGGAGACGGCAGACACCGGATAAGAGTTGAACACCTCAGCCTGCACCTTAGGGCCGCAATGGCGGTCATATTTGACTTTCGGGTTTTTCGCGGTTATCGCATCGAGACTATAGGCCATACTCATTATGCACCGTTGGCTTGTCGATGCGTAAACATCTATCTTGCAATCGTTTCCCATGAATATCTCAGGATAGCGGGACACCGTCCTTTCCATGATGTGACGGTGCTCCCGTCCTCCTCTGGGAAGAAGCATTCCCGAGAGACCGATGGCGTCTGCCGCTATCTTCCTCACATCTTCAAGGAGTTCTTTTCCAGTCTGTGTCAGGAACCCTCCCCGATCGGCGGCCTCGAGGATTTCCAAAGGCTTGGAATAACTGTCATCAGAAAGCAGATAACGGCTTCCATGTCGCGCAAAGGAGCTGATATACACAGGCTTATAACCAGCGGGCGCCTTCGTGAAAGAGGTCTCGACATCAGGATAAGGCTTGTAGGACCAAGTCAAGGTCTTCACATCTTGCCCGAAAAGGGCGAGGCATGAGAACAGACCGGCGGTAATTAAGGCGATGATGTTTGTACGCATAGGGATAATGATGTTCAAGTGATGTAAATATATAAAAGTTTCTACTTTTTTTATAAGTTTGCAGTGATGAGAACCGCTGTGGTCATACTCAACTGGAACACCAAGGACTTCCTTGAGCGTTTCCTCCCCGGACTTGCCGAGAGCATGCCCGAGGGTGCGGAAGTCGTTGTCGCTGACAACGGATCATCTGACGGGTCGCTTGAGATGCTTGACGAGAAGTTCCCTGAAATCAAGCAGATACGATTCGACCAAAACTATGGTTTCACAGGTGGGTACAACCAGGCCTTCAACGCTCTGAGCGACATGCAGGATGCCTCTGACCTCGAGTATTTCGTCTTGATAAACTCCGACATTGATGTCCAGAAAGGTTGGCTTGAGCCGTTGATTGATTGGATGGACAGCCATCCCGATTGCGCCGCCTGCGCCCCGAAACTGCACTCATTCCAAGACAGGGACAGTTTCGAGTATGCCGGAGCGGCCGGTGGCTTTCTCGACAAATTCGGCTACCCTTTCTGCAGAGGCAGGGTTCTTAAAAAGCTTGAGAGAGACGAGGGCCAATACGATTCCCCCGCCAAGGTTTTCTGGGCCACAGGTGCCTGCCTGATGGTCAGGAAGGATGACTATTCCCGAATGGGAGGACTGGACGAGCGTTTCTTCGCCCACATGGAGGAGATAGACCTCTGCTGGAGGCTCCAGCTAGAAGGCAAGGGGATTTGGGTTGTGCCCGACTCAGTGGTTTATCACGTTGGAGGCGGCACACTCCCCAATGACTCCCCTTGGAAACTCAAGCTCAACTTCCGCAACAACATGCTGATGCTCCAGAACAACCTGGCCAAGACCTTTGCCCTCCAAGAGGCTGGAAAACTGCCTGCCGGGCAAGCCGCGAGGAAAGGGTTACGCAGGGCGAGGAAACGGATCTACCTCAGAAGCCGCCTGGACCTTTGCTCAGCTCTTGTGTACCTATTGACAGGGAAAATGAAGCTGTTCAAGTCGGTCCGTGACGCCCAGTTCGAGGCAGCCAGGCTCTCTACAAGGATAACCGAGACGGAACTCGTTGATTTTCTGGAGACTCACAAAGGTGTTGAGCCCCCTGTACTGTTCCCTCATTGGATCATTCCTTTGGCAATGATGAAAGGAAATCGTATATTTGACTTCATAAGGAAAAGAACATGAAGATCGTCATCCAAGGAGCCGGAGAGATCGGTTCCCATCTGGCCAAGATGCTCCGGAAGGAGGCCAACGACATAACAGTCATCGACGATGACCCGCAAAGGCTCAGGAATATCACTTCGATAGCCGATGTGATAGCCATCGAAGGCCCGCCCTCATCCCTCAGGGTGATGAGGGAAGCTGAGGTCCAGACAGCGGACCTCTTCATCTCCGCGGTTCCTTTCGTCCATCAGGATGTCAACATCGTGAGCGCCCTTCTGGCAAAGACCCTCGGTGCCAAGAAAGTCACCGCAAGAATCGATGACAGCGATTATCTTTCCGCGGAGAACAAGCTCATATTCAAGCAGATGGGAATAGAGCTCATGTTCTGCCCCGAGAAGTTGGCAGCCGATGAGATATTCGACCTCCTCAAGCATTCGTCCACTACCGAGTCCATGGATTTCGCCAGGGGCAAGCTTCAGGTCGAGGTGTTCAAACTCGAGGAGGACTCTCCCCTCCTTGACATGAAGATAGCTGAGTTCGCCGCTATCACCACGAAGGATGAGCTTCAGTTCAGGGTCATCGCCATTTCACGCGGAGGAAAGACCATCATGCCGAAGTTCGACACCAAGCTCCTTTACCACGACCTGGTGTTTATCATAGCTACCCGAGAGGGCATTCAATTCCTGATGAAGTTCCTCGGAAAGAACAATGTAGAGACAGACAAGGTCATGATCCTTGGAGGCTCCAAGATAGCCGAGCTCGCTGCAGCCCAACTGAGCCGCAAGGTCAGTCTGATCAAAATCCTAGAGAAAGACAAGGAGAGGGCCATGCTACTCTCCGAAAGGCTGCCTGACAATGTTATAGTCGTTGTTGGAGACGGCCGCAACTCAGAACTTCTGGCCGAGGAGGGCATTAAAGACTTCGACGCCTTCCTGGCCTTGACCGGCAAGGATGAGGCCAATGTGTTGGCATGCGTTTCGGCCAAGAAATTCGGAGTCGAGAGAACCATTGCCGAGGTGGAGAACATCGAGTATATCCACCTTGCCGAGGAAATGGGTGTTGACTCTGTCATCAACAAGAAGCTCATCACAGCCGGAAGGCTGTTCAAGTTCACCCTCAGTGGCAAGGCGAGGCTCGTGAAGTACATGAGCGGAACCGACGCCGAAGTCCTGGAGTTCACCGTCCCTCCTGGAAGCGCCATCACTAAAGGCACATTGAAGGACATACCCTTCCCGAAAGACTCGGTCATCGGTGGTGTGATCAGGGGAAGCGAATCCTTTATCGCCATCGGCTCAACAAAGATTGAGACCTATGACAGAGTCGTTGTTTTCGCCCTGCCTCACGCTGTAAAGGAAGTTGATAAATTCTTTAAATAGACAGCTCTAACCATCTGGTCTCCAAAGAGTCCAGCATTTCAGAAACTTCAGAGAAACGAGTGCTTGCAGCTTGCAGCTCAGCCACATCTGTGATGCCTCCGCTAAGTTTGGCTTCCAACTCAGCCTTCTCGGTTGTCAACGCCTCTATCTCCTTTTCCAGATTCTCAAGTTCCCGCTGCTCCTTGTAAGTCAGTTTGCGGGAGCCGCTTATCTTGATTGTTTCGCCGTCAGAAGCACCGTCCCGTCTCCCTGCGCTTCGCGCCCTAGCCGGGTAAATGGTCGCCGGGGCGGTGCTTCCGCCGGCGGCATATTTCCCTCCGGCCTTGACCTGCCGCTTTGAAGCCTCGCGGTACTGGCTATAGCTGCCCACAAAATCCTTTACAGTACCGTCACCATTGAATATGAAAAGATGGTCAACCAGGCGATCCAGGAAATGACGATCATGAGAGACGATTATCAGAGTGCCCTTGTAATCTTTAAGATACTCTTCCAGCACATTCAGGGTCACTATGTCAAGATCATTCGTGGGCTCATCCATCACCAGCAGATTCGGCTGCCTCATCAGGATGGTAAGAAGGTACAATCGTCTTTTCTCACCTCCCGACAGCTTCCGGATCTTGTTGTTCAGCATGTCGTGGGGGAACATGAAGCGCCCCAACAAATGAGTGTCGTTAACAGTCTCAAGCACAGTTTGTTCCTCATCGAAAGAAATCCCGTCTTGTCGGTAATAGCCTATATTCAGGGACTCTCCCCTTTCAACGGTTCCCGTCACTTCGAAGGGAAAACCGGCACCTGTGTTTCCGGTCAGGATGTTGATGAAAGTAGTCTTGCCGGAACCGTTTCCTCCGACTATTCCCACACGCTCGTAGCGCTGGAAATTATAAGTGAAAGATTTCAGGAACACCTTATTCCCGAGACTGAACCCAAGATCCCGGCAATTGATTATCTTGGTACCGAGCCTTGACACCTGGCCGACCTCGTCAAGACTGAGCTGGTTTGTCTTGTACACCTGCTCCGCCCTGTCCCTAAGCTCATAGAAGGCGTTCTTCCTGGATTTAGCTTTTCCGGTACGGGCGCAAGGGCTGGCGTGCATCCACTCCAGTTCCCTCCTCAGAAGATTCCGTATCTTATCGGTCTCAGCATTGTAGTTGTCGATTCGTTCCTGGCGCTTCTCCAGATAGTTCTCGTAATCGCCTTTATAGACATAGACCTGCCCCCTATCCAACTCCATCACGATATTCGCCACACTGTCAAGGAAATACCTGTCATGAGTGACCATCAGGAGGGTACACCTTGCGCGGGAAAGATACCCCTCGAGGAACTCTATGGCGTCGATGTCCAGGTGGTTTGTCGGCTCGTCCATTATGTAGAAGTCCGCCTCGCTGGCTAGCATCACCACGATAGCTACCCTCTTGACCTCTCCCCCGGAAAGATCCCGCATCTTCCTATCGGGATCGGTCAGGTCCAAGGAATACAGCAGTTGCCGGATCCTCTGCTCATAATCCGCCACATGCTCAGGATCAAGATGTTCCATCCATAAAGAGCTGTCCGAGATAATCTGATCCCAGATAGTCGCATCGGGATCGTAATCATATTCCTGCTCAAGGAAAGCGATCCTTATGTCCTTGAGAAACAGGACACGTCCTCCGGAGTCGGAGCTGTCCTTTCCGGCCAGGATACGAAGGAGACTGGTCTTGCCGGTACCGTTCGGAGCGATCAGCGCGATCTTGTCCCCTTCATTGACATTGAAGCCGATACGCTCGAAGAGAATCTTCGGCCCGTACGACTTGGAGATATTCTCAATCTGGAGATAGCTCGGCATGAGGCTAAAGTCCCTCTATATCAGAGTTGTCGTAATCGTTGAACCACTCCCCGAGCTTTTCCCTGGCCATAATCTTGACTTCTGGGGTGACATTCTTGGCGACCGAGTAGAGAGCCCACATCAAGGCTGCCAAATCGTCGGTATAACCCACCGCGGGCAGGAAATCGGGAATAAGGTCCGTAGGGAGGATGAGGTAGCCCAAAGCTCCGAGAATCTTGGTCCTGTCCGCCCTTGGGGTAGCTGGATTGCGGAGCACATAGTACAGCAACAATGCGGCGTACACGACCTTTATTCCCGCTTTCCGGGCGAGTTTCTTCAGTTTTCCCCAGAACTGGTCGTCTGTGAAATACCGTTTATACTTTTCGTAATTGTCCAACACTTTCATAGTGAGTGTAAATATACAAAAAATCAACCATATTGATTATATTCGCGTCTATGAGCTCATTTCTCGCACCTCCTCCGCACAAGGAGGCAATGACCGGCCCTGAGGTCGATTCCATCTACAGGAGAAAACGCCTGCAGGTCTTTCTGGGGATATTCATCGGCTATGCCGGATTCTACATTGTCCGGAAGAACTTCTCAATGGCTATCCCGGGACTCGAAGCCCTCGGATTCACCACAGAGGAACTCGCTGTGGTCCTGTCGATGAACGCCATAGCCTATGGTTTCTCCAAGTTCTTGATGGCCAGCATCTCCGACAGAAGTGACGCCCGCAAATTCCTTCCTCTGGGACTGGTCTTGGCGGCCCTCTCGATGGCCTTCATGCTCGTCCCTGTGCAATGGCTTGGAATCGAGCATAAAGGCTGGGCAATCGCTTTGTTGTCATTCCTGAACTTCCTAGTCGGTTGGTTCAACGGTATGGGGTGGCCTCCATGCGGCAGAGTGATGACCCATTGGTTCTCAATCAAGGAACGAGGCACCTGGATGTCGGTTTGGAACTGCGCCCACAACGTTGGAGGCGCTCTTGTGGGGCCAATGGCCACCTACGGTGCTGTCTGGTTCGGTTCCTGGTTCTACGGAACCCATTCCGACCACTATTTCTTAATCGGATCATTCGTGTTTCCAGCCGCGGTCGCTATCCTTATAGCCATCATAGCCTACTGCATGATCCGGGACACACCGCAATCCCTCGGACTCCCTTCGATCGAGAAATGGTCCGGCCATGCGGCCAGCCACTATTCCGAGAAAAGCGAGGAGGTCATCCCTGTCAAGGAGATATTCAAGACAGTCCTTTCCAATAAGTTGCTCTGGTACATCGCCTTCGCCAACGCTTTTGTCTATATGGTTCGTTACGGCTGCCTTGACTGGGCACCCAAAATATTGACTGACAAAGGAATAGACATCACGAGCACAGGATGGGCTTATTTCGCCTACGAGTTCGCGGCCATTCCCGGAACCCTGTTCTGCGGCTGGCTCAGCGACAAGGTTTTCGGCGGAAGGCGCGCCCTTCCCACCATATTGTTCATGGCCCTCGTCGGCGTGGCGATATTCATTTATTGGCAGAATCTTGACAACCTCACAATCATCATAGCCTGCCTCATAGCCATCGGTTTCTTCATCTATGGCCCCGTCATGCTGATTGGTGTGCAAGCCTTGGACCTCGCTCCAAAGAACGCCGCTGGAACGGCGGCCGGTTTGACCGGATTCCTCGGCTATGTGCTTGGAACGGCCGTACTCGCCAACATCCTTGTGGGGTTCGTGATGAAGAGCGGAGGTTTGGACACGGTCTTCATCCTGTTCCTTGCCGCCTGCGTGGTTTCCATAGTCTTTATGGGACTTACCTACAAGGCGGAACAGTACCTTTCCAAGAAAAACTAAGCCGGTTTGTCATTCTAAGATAAACCGTTTGTCATTCTGAGGAGGCGTAGCCGACGAAGATTCTTCTGCCATTCTGTCAGCCATCAATAGTTGGCAGATAATTTGATGATTTGTTGTTGTATTAAAGGATAACGGGTATGAGCAAGAAGAAAAACAAAGAGATAAAGAAAGAAGCAGTGAAAGAAGAAACCGTAAATGAAGAGACTGTGAATGAGACAGTTACCGAAGATAAGGCAGAGCATGAGCTGGTTGATGCCCTAAAGAAGGAGAATGAGGAACTCAAGGCAAGTGTGGCCAAGGAAAAGGACGATTACCTCCGCCTGATGGCAGATTTCGAGAATTTCCGTCGCCACTCCGCCGAGGCCAAACTCGAACTTGTCAGCACCGCTTCCGCCGACATCATAAAAGGCCTGCTTCCTGTCCTCGACGACTGTGAGCGTGCCTTAAAGATGCTTTCAGAAGCCGACGACAAAGTCGCTGTCGAAGGTACGGAACTGATTTACAATAAGTTGATGGCTTTCCTTAAGTCCAAGGGGCTTGAGGTGATCAAGGCCAAGGACGAGAAATTCGACACCGATTTTCATGAGGCTGTGGCGCAGATGCCAGTCGCTGAGGAGGACAAGAAAGGCCTCGTCTTCGACGTGGTCCAGACCGGATACATGCTCTCCGGAAAGGTGATCCGCTACGCCAAGGTAGTTGTCGGAATATAGGAGGTTTTTCTATGGCAGAGAAAAGAGACTACTACGAGGTTCTTGGAATCGAAAAGACCGCGACAGCCGATGAGATTAAATTGGCCTACAGGAAGGCTGCCATGAAATGGCATCCTGACCGTTGGGTTGAAGGGACCGAGGCTGAGAAAAAGACCGCCGAGGAGAAGTTCAAGGAAGCCTCAGAGGCATATTCAGTCCTAAGCGACCCTGACAAGAAGGCCAGGTACGACCAATTCGGCTTCTCCGGTGTTGACGGCCAGGCAGGTCCTGATTTCAGTGGCGGTTTCGGCAATCTGGAGGACATTCTCCGTGACCTGTTCGGAGGAAGTTTCGGAGGGTTCGGCGGATTTGGCGGGTTCGGTGGATTCGGTGGCGGAGGTGGCTCCGCGCGTACCCAGACCAGAGTCTATAAAGGCCGGGACATCCGCACCAGAGTGCGTCTGACACTTGAGGAGATCGCCAAAGGTGTTGAGAAAGAGATCACTATTGAACGCAACCGTCCTTGTCCTGATTGCGGCGGACGAGGCACCAAGAACGCTTCCGACATAAAGACCTGTCCCACCTGTCATGGTGCCGGGCAAGTCCAGCGTGAGACCACATCCTTCTTCGGAAGGACTGTGACATATACAACCTGTCCTCAATGTGGTGGTGAAGGCAAGGTCGTCACCAATCCCTGCCGTACCTGCGGCGGCACTGGCCTCGTACGGAGGAAAGAGACCGTCAAAGTCAAGATTCCTGCCGGAGTCGAAGACGGTATGCAGCTGACTCTGAGGGGAGAAGGCCATGCGGCGCCTCACAACGGTGTCAATGGGGATTTGCTCGTGATCATCGAGGAGGTCGCCCATTCCAACCTCAAAAGGAATGGGAACAACCTGTTCTACACCACAATGATTTCCGTAACGGACGCTATTCTTGGCACAGAGATAGCCGTCCCCTGCCTCGACGGCACCTACAAGGTCAAAGTCGAGCCTGGAACGCAATCCGGGGCAGTCGTGAAGCTCAGAGGGAAAGGCCTCCCAGCCGTTAGTGGATATGGTAGCGGCACAGGCGACATGTATGTGAAAATACTTGTCTGGATCCCTAAGAAACTCTCCAGTGACGAGAAAGCGGCCTTGCAGGGCATGAGGACGAGCAGGTCATTCACGCCTGATCCTTCCAGGGATGACAAGGCGGTGTTTGACAAGATCAAGGATATTTTTTAAAGATTCATCGAAAAAAGTTTTGTGATTGTAAAAATATTCGTACTTTTGCAGTCCGAAATTAAAAGGCAACCTCTTACGGGTCGTTATCAGATGTGCGTAACGTTGCGTAAAAAGTATTGAGAGATGGATTTAATGAAAATTGTTGAGCAATCTTTCGCTAACGAGAAAGTTGCTACCTATCCTAAGTTCAAGGCCGGTGACACTATCACCGTCACTTATAGGATTAAGGAAGGAGACAAAGAGAGGCTCCAGAATTTCAGGGGTGTTGTTATCCAGGAGAGGGGCGCTACTCCCACCACAAGGACTTTCACAGTCCGCAAGGTTTCCGGTGGTATTGGTGTTGAGAGGATTTTCCCCTTCCAGTCACCGTTCATCGAGAACATCGAGCTGAACAAGGTCGGTAAGGTCCGCAGGGCCAGGATATTCTACCTGCGTCAGCTCTCCGGTAAGAAGGCTAGGATCAAGGAGCGCAAGTACTCCGGTAAGAAGGTCGAGGCCGCTGCCGAATAGAAAGACTGGTCCCCTAGCTCAATTGAATAGAGCATCTGACTACGGATCAGAAGGTTACAGGTTTGAATCCTGTGGGGATCACAAGGTTGCGGAATTAGCTCAGTTGGTAGAGCATCAGCTTCCCAAGCTGAGGGTCGCGAGTTCGAATCTCGTATTCCGCTCGTAAATCAAAAGTCTAGCTCATGCTAGACTTTTTTTTTGCTTAGCGGAATAATTCAGCACACATCTCTGGCTGAACGCACTTTTGAAGCTAGGGAATCATCAAAAATACGACCTTATTGATTATCAAATTATAAAACAATATTGTTATATAATATAACATTTTTGTTAAGCGCATTTTCCGGCTTCCACGGTCGGAATCAGGGGCAGCATCGAGATGGAAGAGAACAGCCTCCGCTCCCTGATTGGAGACAAGGACCTCAGGAAATCTGGTAGCCCCAATCCTCAACAGGAACACCAACAAGGCAAATCTGAAAGCCGCCAAGGCAAGACAGGAAGAGGCCAAGCTAGGATTCAAGCAAATCCTGCTGGATGCGGGCACCGAGGTCGACAACGCTATCTCAAAGTGCCGTGTCGCCGCGGAAAGGCTTCAGATGGACACCAGACAGAGGGATACTCTCGCCGAGGCTGTCGAGAAGATTGAATTGACTATGATGTATTCCTCGACAAACTATTTGGAGGTTCTTACCGCCCAACAATCCCTTCTCGATGCCGAGCTAGGGATCATAAGCGACATACAATCAAGAACCTCCGCCCAAATAGCCTTGTATCAGGCTTTGGGCGGAGGAGTGGAATAGAAGTACCTTACGGTCCGTCAGGCCTCAGGAATCTCATTCCCGGAGGGAATTGAGAACGGAGAGACAGAGGGACCTCCGACTTTGAATGTGTCGTCAGCCTCTTCCGGTTCAGGTATATCATACATCGAAGGACGCTCACCAGTTGTCAGCTGGGTGAACTCGCTCTCCGACACCATCTTGCAGTTGCCATTGAAAGTGGCGTCCAGATCAACCTGGAGCCTGCGGATGTGAAGGTCGCCGGTCACCACACAGGTGTCCTTGAGGCTAAGGGTGTCCTTCACATAGAAATTACCATCGATCTTGCCCCAGAAGTCACAGCTGTTGCAGATGATATCGCCCTTGATGATAGCTTTCTCACCCACGACAACCTTTGCCTGAGAGACGATCTTACCCTCGAAATTGCCATCGATCCTGATGTCGTTCGGAGAGGTGATCTCTCCCTTGATGCTTGATCCGGCCGATATTCTGCTCACGTCGTTCACACCGACGTTCTCACCGGCCCTGTCATAATTCGCTGCCATATTCTTTTTCATTTATTCGTTAATATTCAATCACTTCTCTACACAATACCCGCACCGTGGCAATTCTTGTACTTCTTGCCTGAGCCGCAAGGACAAGGGTCATTCCTTCCGACCTTCTTCTCCACATGGACAGGAGTGTTGGCCTTCTGCTCCCCGTTTGTGACAAGGTCGTTGCGACGAGTCTGCATCTGGCTCATGTCAGTCCTGCGTCTTGGAGCCTGGGCCGGACGGGCCTCATTCTCATCCCTGAGAGGGACGAAAGCCCTCAGCAAGAACGACAGCACATCCTTGTTAAGATCCTCAAGCATCGAGGCGAACAGGTTGTAACTCTCGAGCTTATAGACCACCAGAGGATCTTTCTGCTCATAAGCGGCGTTCTGCACGCTTGTGCGGAGATCATCCATCTCACGGAGATGCTGCTTCCAGTGCTCATCGATCTGGTAGAGGATGATGGTACGGCTGAGAGCCTTGGCTATCTCCTTGCCTTGCGTGTTGTAGGCTTTCTCGAGATTAACGCTGAGAGTCAACATCTTACGGCCATCCGAGATAGGGATAGCAATGTTCTGGTACATGCTCCCCTGCTTCTCGAATATCTGCTTGATGAAAGGATAGACCTTCTCGGCAAGGGTGTTCATCCTACGGTCATAGACCTCCTGCATGTGCTGGCAAAGAGCATCAGAAAGGTCATTCGGCTTCGCGTTGGCATAGAAAGCCTCATCGAAGCCCAAGTCGATGGACATCTGTCCCATCACATATTCCTCGAATGCCTGATAGGACATTCCTTCAGCCCTGTCAGCGATAAGATTTGAGGAGTCGATCATCATGTTCTGCACATCGATCTCAATCCTCTCTCCTGAGAGGGCGTTGCGACGACGGGCATAGACAGCCTCACGCTGATAGTTCATGACATCGTCGTACTCCAAGAGTCTCTTACGGACTCCGAAGTTATTCTCCTCCACCTTCTTCTGCGCGTTCTCGATGGATTTGGAAAGCATGCCGTTGACGAGGGCCTCGTCATCAGCCATGCCGAGTTTATCGACAACACCAGCGATCCTCTCGGATCCGAAGAGGCGCATCAGCTTATCTTCCAAGGAGATGTAGAACTCGGAGGAACCGGGATCACCTTGACGGCCGGAACGGCCTCGCAGCTGGCGGTCAACACGGCGGCTGTCATGCCTCTCAGTACCTATGATGGCAAGTCCGCCGGCTTCCTTGACCTCAGGAGTAAGCTTGATGTCGGTTCCACGGCCGGCCATGTTGGTAGCGATAGTGACATTGCCCTTCTGTCCAGCCTGGGCGACGATCTCAGCCTCACGGGCATGCTCCTTGGCGTTCAAGACATTGTGCTTGATTCCCCTCATGCGCAACATGCGGCTGAGGAGCTCCGAAGTCTCGACATCCGTAGTACCGACGAGCACGGGACGACCCGCATCCGTGAGTTCCTTGACTTTATTGATAACGGCCTGATACTTAGCCTTTTTAGTCTTGTAAATAAGGTCGTCCTGGTCATTCCTGATGACAGGACGGTTGGTCGGGATTACAACCACATCCAGCTTGTAGATGGACCAGAACTCACCCGCCTCTGTCTCAGCGGTACCGGTCATACCGGCGAGTTTGTGGTACATCCTGAAGTAGTTCTGAAGGGTGATGGTGGCAAAGGTCTGTGTCGCGGCCTCGACCTTGACGTTCTCCTTGGCCTCGACAGCCTGATGGAGACCGTCGCTCCAACGGCGACCCTCCATGATACGTCCGGTCTGCTCATCAACGATCTTGACCTTGTTGTCAATCACGACATAGTCCACATCCTTCTGGAACATGGCGTAAGCTTTGAGGAGCTGGATCATGGCGTGGACCCTCTCGCTCTTCAAGGAATATTCCTCCATCAGCTTGTCCTGACGCTCCTGCTTCTCCTCGGCCGTGAGGGTTTCGTCCTTCTTTATGTCAGCAATCTTGCTGCCCATATCGGGAAGGACGAAGAAATCAGGATCGGAGACTGAGTTGGCCAGGGCGTCGTGACCCTTGTCGGTCATGTCCACCGAATGCTGCTGCTCGCTGATCACGAAATAGAGCTCGTCGGTGACGATGTGCATCTGGCTCTCGTTGTCCTGCATGTAGAAATTCTCAGCTTTCTGCATGAGGGCCTTCATACCCTGCTCACTCAGGAACTTGATGAGTGGCTGATACTTAGGCAGACCTTTATATGCTCTGAAAAGGAGCATTCCACCCTCGTCCATCTTACCGGCAGAGATAGCCTTTTTGGCCTCGTTAAGGACCTGGTTGACCAAGGTGCGCTGCTTCTGGTAGAGGTTCTCCACATAAGGACGGTACTCGATGTACTGCTCGTCATCCTCCGCCTTGGCAACAGGACCGGAAATGATAAGGGGGGTACGGGCATCGTCGATAAGGACGGAATCGACCTCATCGACAATGGCGTAGTGATGCTTGCGCTGGACTAGGTCATTCATGTTGACTGCCATATTGTCACGCAAGTAGTCGAAACCGAACTCGTTGTTGGTACCGAAAGTGATGTCGCAGTTATATGCCCTCTTGCGGGCGTCGCTGTTGGGCTCGTGCTTGTCTATACAGTCAACCGAAAGGCCATGGAACATGTACAAAGGTCCCATCCACTCGGAGTCACGCTTTGACAGGTAGTCGTTGACAGTAACCACATGCACACCCTTGCCAGCCAACGCGTTAAGGAACACAGGGAGGGTAGCGACCAAGGTCTTTCCCTCTCCTGTCGCCATCTCGGCGATACTTCCCATCTGCTCCTTGTTGGACTTCACTCCACCATTCAGAACGATTCCGCCTATCAGCTGGACGTCATAGTGGACCATGTCCCAAGTGACCTCGTTGCCACCGGCCATCCAATGGTTTTGGTATATGGCCTTGTCACCATCTATCGTCACGAAATCGTGATTGATGCTGAGGTCCTTGTCGAACTGAGTGGCCTCGACCACTATAGTCTCGTTCTCCTTGAACCTGCGGGCGGTGGATTTCATGATCGCGAAAGCCTCCGGAAGTATCTGTTCCAGAGTCTTTTCAATCTGCTCATCTTCCTCTTTCACAAGTTTGTCGGACTCGGTTGCGAGACTCTCCTTCTCGGAAACGGGAATGTCCTCCTCCAACTTGGCCTTGATCTCAGCGATCCTGGCCTCGAATGGAGCCTCACACTCCCTCAACTTAGCCTTGAGTGTCTCTGTCCTCGCCCTCAGCTCATCGTCTGAAAGAGCATCTATAGCAGGATAAGCCGCCAGGACCTTGTCCAGAACCGGCTTGATCAATTTCATGTCACGGTCGGCTTTAGAGCCGAATATCTTTCTTAAAATACCTGATAGAGCCATAAAAAATATTTGTCTCTGATAATCTTACAAATGTAGCGAAAAACAGAGACAAATACAACAAAAATTCTACCAGTATGCTCACATAGGCCAGTTATCTGTACGGAACGAAGCAACAGGAATCCCGAGAGCAGTCTTTAAATCGGCCTCAGTCCAGTTGTGGAAGGCATACCGGACAGCCACAGGGGCGGGTACAGAGGAACAATCAATCACGACAGTGTCCCACAGCGCCACAGCCGGAACCTCATGAAACACCCTGTCAGGCCCTGCCACCTCAAACCCTTTCACAGCTGCCCCATAGTCAGAATAGTGGCCAAGACCTGTCCAAGTGTCAGTAAAGTGGATCACGATGGATGGTGCGGGGTCACTCCCCTTACTGATTTCCAAGTCATAACCAGACTGATGGATCTTCTTTGCCTCGACGGGTGAGGAGGATGGAAATGTGACCACATCCGGACGGACCAAGGAGCCTCCAAGGCCGGTCTTGACACCATAATCTCTCTCAAGGGCAAGGACGGCGAACTGATCCGCCACATCCTTTTTCTTAGCGGGATGGATGCAACCCCTATCCCCCAAAGTCTCGGTCACAGCGACTGCTGAATTAGGAATAATGTCCAGTGAAGCCAACTGATTCTCAACGAAATAGCCACGCTTGGTCCCATCCGGATCGCTATAGGAATAGGGAGCAATCAGAGTGAAATAAAAAGGCAGTTGATTGTCCTTATCCCCCCATAGATCACGCCAGCAACGCACCATTGCCGCTTGCATCTTGTCGTAGAAGGAGATGTCACCAAAGATCAACTCCGAGCAACCCTGGTACCACAAAAATCCCTTCAGGGCATATCCGGCGATAGGATAGAGCCGTGAGTTGTAAAGAGTCGCCACCTGCCTGGGCGCGTCCCGGTTCGGATCCGGTTCGTCACGCCTTTCAAGAATAGCCTGATAAGAAGACTCAGGGATCTGTCCCTTGACATATTTCTCCATATAATCCATCGGAACCCACGGAGGAAGAAGGCAGCCTCCCCAAGGGTTGGCGATAATCCCGACCGGCACATCAAGGGTGCGGGTCAGGCGCTTGGCGAAGAAATAACCGATAGCGGAGACTTTGGCCGCCACATCACCCGTGGTCAGCACCCAAGAGCAATCCAGAGTGGTCCGCGGGGTAAAAGCCTTTCCGGCCTGGATGTCGAAGAAGCGGATACGCCCGGCATATTCAGGAGCCTCGGCGATCGCCTCATAGGAACCCTCAACTCCTTGGGATGTGGCCCCAATGAGGTTGAGAGCCATGTTGGACTGGCCGCTACAGAGCCAGACCTCACCTATCATGACATCCTCCAGCGTCACCTTGCCATGCTTTCCGGCTGAGATGGACAATGAATATGGCCCACCGGCGGCTGGAGTCGCCACCCTGACATCCCATCTTCCATCTTCACCGGCCGCCCCCATATATTTCTTACCATCCCATGAAGTGGTGACTGTTACCTTCACACCAGGATCCGCCCATCCCCAGACCGGGGCCAAAGTCTCCCGCTGCAAAACCATGTGGTCGGTGAACACAGGAGCGAGCGTAAGCTCATTGGCCGACAGGGTAAAACAGAACGTGGCCATAACGGCCACGATACTAAAGAATCTCCTCATAATCAGGAGTTTAGAACATGAAACCTACACCTAGTTTCAGCTGGCTGCGATGGATCTTCAAAAGCCCGCTGGTAAGGTTGCCTCCATTGCGGTTGACGACACCATAGTCGTATCTGACGGAGAAGCGGACCGCATCCATCACGTCAAAAGCTATACCCCCACCCAAAAGAACATCGAAACGAGAGTACTTGGTGTAGTCCTTGAGTGTGCCGCTGTAGATGTCATATTCAACTCCAGTGGACTTCTCCTTGATCCTTGAGGTAAGTCCCAGATCAAGTGTAGGGCCTGCGAAGAACACCAATCTCATGTCGTCAGCGACGTTGAACTTGACATTGAGATCCAGAGGCATCGCAAGATAAGTCTCTGTGAATGAAACATTAGTGATGTTGAAAGCATTCACATCGCTCTTAGTGAAATACCCGAACTGAAGGCCAGGAGCGAAACCGATTGTGCCCTCGATCAGAGGGATATCATAGGAGAGGCCGAGAGTGCCACCGAAAAGATCAGCGTTGGCATGGCCCAAAGAGTAATCGAACCTGGTTCTGCTGAGGCCGAAGCCGACCTCGGCGACGAGGTTCTGAGCGTGAACGGATGTCCCGACGAGCGCCATTGTCGCCGCGATGATTGTTGTTAAGACTTTTCTCATTTTAAAATATACTTTAGAAACAATTAATCCACAATAA
>JAEEGH010002963.1_pt1 | contig 45195 bp, 14 predicted proteins | sample 9134181 | NCBI WGS metagenome assembly JAEEGH01 (sample SAMN16246544, study PRJNA631951) | gut metagenome | biome: gut microbiome; feature: rumen; material: DP-attached | host: Bos | place: Iran: Karaj | collected 2018-10
TCTTCAGGCAAACCTCCATGATAATTCAAAATTTCTTCCTTATTTTTTAAGATAAAAAGGCCGACAACGCCATGCTGATCGCTTTTTTCCTCTGAAAAGGCTCCATTTTCATACTTCCATCGACATGAAAGATTTTTGGAAATACCTATGATATTATTTGCGCTGTTTGGAAACTTATAGTCATCCGGAAGAACAAGATCGCACCATATAAGCATAAATCGCTCATTGTTCGGAATGTATTCAAGGGCTTTAGACAGTCCTGCGCACGTGCCGGTGTGACCCGATGAACAAACCATTCGGTAATCTACATCCGCGAATTCCGCCATGTATCGTTCAAGAACATCGTACTTGTAGTCACCTATCACAATGTATTTTTTTCTTGGATATTTTCTGAACAAATGAAAAATCATCGGGAGATTATTGATTGGGACCAAAGCCTTCGGCTTATTATTTGTAAGTTCCTGCATCCGTGTTCCATGTCCGCCGGCTTGTACAATAATATAGTTTAAGTCCATTACTCACTCTCCCCGTTTCTTTCGTCGGTAATATATTCGACAATTTCAGAGACGATTTTATCATTTGCAGTTCTGTTCCAATGAAATGTTTTACAGTTTTTCTTTCCCCAACCTTCAATTCTATAAAAGTCCGAATATTCATATATGTCATTATCAACAGCCGCTATCTTGCAAGAGCATTGAGCCGCTAAATCAAGGAATCCGCTTCTCGCCCCGATTACGTGCCCACATGAGCAAAAAAGAGCAGCCGCTTCGCAAAGGTCGAACTCCATCGGCTGAGTATGCTCAACAGGTTTCTGACTGCCGACAGTGCTGCTGATAAGTTTGAAGTTTCGCTTTTTTATTTCATAAGCGACCTCGCCGAAAAATTCAATCGGAGTTCCGACACAGCTTTTCGCATAAGGATTAATAATAACCGTATGTCCCGGGTCGATAATTTCTTTATCAATCAGATCTGCGATATATTCAGCTTTCTCCGCTCCTATAGTAAGCTCAGTGGCTTTTTCGGACATTGGCAGGTGCAGCACAGCCTTACAGATTTCCGAAAATGTCATTGTAGATGTATTTCTGATTACACTCGTCCGAATATTTGTTGTATACCACAGACACAGTACTTCGGGATATTTTGTACGATACAGTTGACCCAAATCTGTCTTAAAAAAATCAACAATGATTTCTTTTTGCTCACTTGTTATTGGTATAAGCTCATCATATGAGTCTTTGTATAGCCGGAATAACGGACTCTGCGGTTTTGTGGTCAGGACAGCCAAAGGGGTATCTGACGCTGCCTTATATGCTTTTAACCATGCAAGCATCTGCACAAGGTCGCCGACAGCCTCATAAGAAATCACCAACCGTTTACCGCTATTTTTGACCCGTATTTTATCGATTGTTTTCCAGCCGAACACGATTGACTTTGCAATATTTGCCATTTTTATCTCTCTTTTCTTTTTTTGTGGATACCTACCGGCGATTCGTTTCTTTGATTATTCGTCCGGCAATTAAACACAGCTTTTTCAACGATCTCGCGGAGCGGTTTTGCCCCGCGAGATCTCTAAGAAACCCAAAAAGCGGTGCTGAGTGAAATAGCTCAACACCGCCTGACAAAATCAGAGCGTAACACAATATTGCTCTTATATCCTTAATACACCGACTGTTGCAAAAAAAAACGTGTAAAAGGGTATAATGAGCCTACGGTGCAGACGCATAACGCCTGTTGTGTTGAGTGGTTGTGCACTCATCATAGAGGCATGACGGGCGACATCCCGTCATGTCCTGCCGCTATGTTTCTATATCCGAAGTATATACAAATAATCACTGATTTTCAAGTTATTTGTTTAAAAACCCCAAACAATTTCGGCAGATGCCGCTAAACCCCAAACAACAAGACGCAAGGGGGGCCGTTGCAAAATGTGAATTTTGCAGCGGCCTCTTTCTTTGGCAAAATATGGATAGGAAAACCGGGAGAGTGTGGAAAAAAGCCGCAAATCTCCCGTTTTTGTGTACAACCACACCGACCCGGGCCCAACCCGCGTCAAATGTGGATTTATTCAGTTGTTTTTACGCTGCGCAGTCGAAATTTCAGACAAATGCGTTTGCAATCGTCCTTTGTCTCTCTTCATCCAGAGCTTTTTCAGGTCAAAAGCAAGGGCAAGAAAGAATAACTCTGTTCGGACATTCCGCCTGCCTCGCGTAAGGAACCTCCGAAAGCCAAAGTCATTTTTCAGCAATCCAAAGGCGCCCTCAACCTGAATGGACCGGCAAAGGCGAAGATAGATACCGTAATCCGTTGAAATATTGGCCTGTGCGACTGCCCGCTTCTCCCAGAAGGTCTTTCGGAGAACAATGGTTTTCGACTGATCTTTATCCTTAGCCTGACAGCAGGCGGCACGGCAGGGACAATAGGTGCAATCCTCACAGCGATACCATGCGGTCGTGATGAAATGGCCGTCCTTCAATTCGGTGCTTTCCCGACGGAGCGGCAGCTTGCGGCCCTGGGCACAGGTGAAACAGTCTTCGTCTTCATCGTACCGCATGTTTTCTATTCGACCGATCTGCTTCTTGAAGGAGCCTTTCTTTCTGTTCTCATAATTCTGAGGCTTGATGAAGCAGTATTGCCCGTTGTCTTCCAGATACAGATAATTGTCCAGCGATTCAAAACCTGCGTCAGCCGTCACTTCTTCGTACCGAGCCTGATGTGCCTGTTCCAGCTTCTTCATGAATGGGATCAACGTCCGGTAATCCGTCCTGTCTGAGAATACTTCAACCCCTGTGATGTACTCGCTATTTACCGCGATTTGCGTGTTAAACCCCGGCTTGAGTTGTCCGTTTCTCATGTGGTCTTCTTTCATCCGCATGAAGGTCGCGTCGGGATCTGTCTTGGAAAAGCTGTTCCGTCCTTCGCCCATAATGGTGAGAGCTTCCTCGTAACTCGCCCAGCGCCGGCGCAGTTCGTCCAATGCTTCCCATTGTTTTTGCTGTTCACTCTTTCTTCTGCCGGGACTGTGTATGAAAGTAATACCTTTTGCTTCTTCTTCCAGATATTGACAAAGCTCCGACAACTTCTTTGATCCACACAGCGCAGCCGCCTTTTCCTTTACGGTGGCCAGGTGTCTCTCCGTCGTCTTCCGCCAGCAGAAAGTATACCGCCCTGCTCTGCTCTCCAGCTTTGTCCCATCGATGAAGACCGTCTTGTGGTCGGTCTCTCCCTGTTCCTCCAGGTACTTCACATACTGATAGAACAGATCCTCCACCGCTTCCATACACCGTCCTGTCCGAAACCGGGCGAGCGTACTGTGGTCCGGCACCTTTTCTTCTCCCGGCAGCCATCGGAAATCTATCCGGTAACGGCAGGCCTCCTCCAGTTTTCTTGTCGTGTAGATACCGCATTGGTATCCGTATACCAGAATCTTGAACAGCACTCGCGGATCGGTGACCGATTTCCGTCCTTTGGACGAATACGCTTCATACAGTTTCCTGTAATCCAGTTCCTCAAGCTGCGCGTTGGTCAGCCGCACGGGTGCGTCTTCCGGTATGTGAATTTCGTTGTTCAGTGTAAATACCAGTTGAACTTCTCGTTCAACTACGTTACACTGATTCTGCGTTATATTTTGCTTCACACAAAAATTGTAACGCAAACAGAAGCACCGGCCAAGTCCTTTTTGGGATTCGACCGGTGCTTTTGTCATTCGGCGCTATTTTGCAACGCGCCCTGTTTATGGCTCCGGCGGCAAATGACGGAGTAGGGCGCGGACCCGGCCCCGTCATTTATTGCGGGGATTGTTTGCGCTGCGGGAATCGTCGTGATTTTACGCGCATAAAAGCAAAATACACAAAAAAAGGACAGAATAAATGTTGCACCTGACGAAAAGAAGCGGGGCGGGATAAACGGCGTTGAACTTTGCCGTATCTGTGGTAATATTAAAATCGGTGGAATATAAACGCGACTGTTTTTAAGTCAGCACAATACAGACCGTTCAATGATATCCCGGAGGATACCGCAATGAGTATCGAATTAAAGAAGATGAAACGCGCTCTCGCAATACTGCTCGCCATGGTAATGCTGTTCGGGCAGACGGAGCTTATCCTGCCGAAGGCAAGCGCCGCGGGTTCGGAGGACGAGCCGCAGCAAAGCGGTCAGGTCGGGCTTGAGCCGTCCGCGGATCCGGACGGCGGCGCCGACGCGTCCGAAATGAACGGCGCTCCCGTGAGGGGAGGAAGCGTTCCCGACGGAGACGACGGACAGCCGGAGACTTTGAGCATTCCGCTGCTGCCGGGTCCCGAGGGCGGTCAGTGGACGCGATTTGACCTTGCTGAGCGCGGGTTTACCCTCACTATACCCGCGGAAGGCTTTACGGCGGGCAATTACGCGCTGGGCTTTGCCTTGCTTTCGGAAAGCTCTGCGAACATGAATTTCTCTTTTAATTACTCCATTTCGGACGAAAGCGGCGAGGAGACGGCTTGTGATCAGGTCAGCCTCAGCATCTGGGAAATGCAGGGGGGAGAGTCCGGGTCCTGGAGCTTTAACTGGCCCAACGCGTTTTTCTTCGCGGAGGAGCCGGGCGAATATACGGTCACTGTTTCGGAAACCAGCAGCTATGTCGAATTTGAGAACGGCGAATATACGGAAGACGTCGAGCTTGCCGTCGCCGCATGGAAGGCCGCCGACGCTCCGGAATTCGAATATGAGGAAGAGAGCTTTACCGCCCCCTTCACTTTGACGTTCATAAATATCCCCGAAGGCGCTGACGTTTATTATACGTTCAGCAAAGGCTACGGCGAAGGAGGAGCGTATACGCTTTATGACCCCGCCGATCCGCCTGTGATCCGCGGCGAATGCGGCATAGGCGCATACGCGCAGATCGAAACGGATTTCGGAACGGTAACGAGTCCGATCATTCGGAAATGGTATGCCCCGGCGGAGGAGGTCGCCGCGCCGTACTGCGGCATAGCAGATGATGAGTGGATAATAGCAAGCGGCAGCGTCCTGACGCTCACCGCGGAAGAGGGCTGTACGATATACTATATCCTCGGCAGCAGATGGGAAAACCATGACTTCTTTTCCATGCTGGAATACGGTACGGTGTATACCGGCCCGATCACCGTGACCGGCGATACCGGCGACGCCGTGGTCCTATCCTTTATGTCCGTGAACGCGGACGGGCTTTGCAGCTACGTTGATGCCCGCAGTTTTGAAATAGGCACTCCGCCTCCGCGCCGCCCGTCGTATTCGCCGGATCCCGACTATTCGAACGGGTATTATACGCCGGTGCTGCTGGACGGGGCGACCGAAGTAACGGTGACCGGCGAGCCCGGGACCGTGCTTTACTACGTCCTTAACGACATAAACACAGCTCCGGAATCCGGCGCCCTCGCAGCAGAGGGCAGCACGCTCACTCTGACGGTGGATCACGACATGTTCATAAACGCGCAGGCGTACGATCCGATCGGAAACGTGTTTTCAAACAATCAGCTTGCCGGATACGGAATAAACTGCTCTTCGAGAGGCTACGTGGTCTCGGCCCCGAAGACTCTGACGGTCGATCCGTCCTCCGTCATTAACGAGAGCGGCATGCTTTTCTCCGGATATGACGAGGCTTTTGCGATAAACGTCGCCCGGGCGGGAACGTATGAGTTCAACGTAAGCTGTCCGGATAAAAACTACTACTTAAGCTATCTTGTCACCCTTTACGACGCGGACGGAGAGACCGCAGCGACCTTTGACGACGTTTCGGACGGGAGGGACGGCGCGTACAGATGCTCGGCAGAGCTTGCCGAGGGTACATACCGTCTTGAAATAGCCTGGGAACGGAATGATTACAGCTACGTCGCCCAGAAATACGAGCTGTCGATAGCAAAGGGACTTGCCGCGCCGATCATCCTTCCGGACGCGGACACGGAATATACCGACGAGGTTGAGGTCAGCATCACCGCGCCCGAGGAAGGCTGCACGATCTATTACAGAACAGACTATTACGGCAGCGGGACGGAGTATACCGGCCCGTTCACGGTGAGCGGCTATAAGTACGTATACGCCTGGGCGGAGAAAGACGGCGCGAGGAGCGCCGAGAGCTGCGTATATTTCCGCGCCCCGGTCTCGGAGCCCGTTATCGAGCCGTCCGACGGATGGTTCGGCAGCGATACGCAGCTTACTTTGACCCATTCGAGCGATAAAGCGGAGCTGTATTACAGGGTGGACTACGGCGAGGACACACGGTATACCGGACCGGTCGACATCACGTCGTCCTGCAGCGTAGACGCGTGGGCCGTATTGAACGGGGAGAGCAGCAGCAGAGCATACGCCTCGTTCAACGTCGACGCCGACGCTCCCTATGCCTCGGACTACGGCAGCCGCTTCCTGTGCGATACCTCAAATTACAGCGGCGGAGTCTGCGCGGACACCGTCGCTGCGGGTACGGTATCCGTTACGGTCAGGAATTTCTACGACAGCGGAAGCGGCATGGATCACGCGGATATATATCTGTGGCGGGAGGGAACGGGCTTTACCCGCCTGGGAAGCGTCGGCTGGGCCGATTATTCAAGCAGCGAGCCGTTCGTATGGAATACGGCGGCAACGGTCCCGCTTTCCGCCGAGGGGCCGATATCTGTAAGGCTTGCGGCAGTCGGATATGATAAGGTCGGCAACCCCTCCGTCGATCCGAACGCGCTTACGGAGGACTATGACCTTTCCTGCGCCCCGGTATTCACGGTGGACAATACGCCCGCGCAGCCCGTGTCCGGCTTTGCAGCGCAGGCAGGAGTCGGCAGGATAGATCTGAGCTGGCAGCGCGAAGCGGAGACGGGATATTATGACAGCTTCGTCATATACCGGGCCGAGAGCGCCGAGGCGCTGGCGGAGAACGTGCTGAATGAGGCGGGGTACTATGCCGGCTCCTGCGGGGACGTTTTCCTCACCCCGGAGAGCGCTGCAAAAACGTATTATTACGGCATAGTCGTAAAAGAGGGCAGGGGAATGAACAGTGAAATGGTCATCACCGGTCCCGTTGCCGCCCTGCCCGACGTAAACGCGCCGGAAATAAACATGTGGTATCTTTCCGACGGCGACGTGATCAACGGCACGGGCAATATCGAAATGCTCCTTGAGGACGAGACCTCTCTCGGAAGGGTCGAAGCCGTGTTCACGGCCGCCGACGGAACGGAATACGTGCCGCAGAACAGCCCGTGGCTGTACGGCCTGGAGTATCCGACGGATTATACCTGGAGTTACATATATAAAGCAGACGTCGCCGCTCTGCCGGACGGAGAGTATACCCTTACCGTAACGGCAGAGGACGTTTTCGGCAACGCGGATACCCGGAGCGTCTCCTTTACCAAGGACGCCGTCCCGCCCGCGGCGCCGGGCAGCGTGACAACGTCTCCGACGCCGGGGAGGATACGTATCAGCTGGACCGCTCCGGCGGACCCGGATATAAAGCAGTACAACGTTTATTATTCCGAAAGCGAAGACGGGGAATACTACCTCGCGGGCTCCACCGGGGAGCTGTACTACTCCTATCCTTCCTACTCGTATCTTACCCCCGGAGACGAGTACTGGTTCAAGGTGCGCTCCGAGGATATGGGCGGGAATACGGGCGAATCGGCCGCCGTAAAGGGAACGGCAGGCAAATACAGCCCGCAGCTGCGGCTCATAGCGGAGCCGACGGTCGGAGAAGACCTTCAGGTGGAATTCAAGGGCTTCCGCGACTATGAATACGTCCTGTTTTATCTCGACCGCGACGAGGATTACAGGACCTATTCGAGAACTGACGACGGAGAAGCGGCCCGGACCGTCAGCATTCCCGCGGGAACAGTCCGCGGGACCCATACCCTGCGCGCGGTGGGAGAGTCCTCGGGCGTGACCGCGGTGCTGCGCTTTACCATAGGCGATCTCAGCCCCGAGCTTACGCTCTCGGACAGCGAGATACCGCGGGGCGGAAGCTTTACGGCGTCGATCGATAATTTCCCGGACGGAAAAACAGTATATTTCCATCTCGACCCCGACGAAAGCGATGAAAGCGGATACAATTACATCTATTACTACGCCAATGAAGACAACAGCGGCAGTTTCTACCTTTCGAGCTTCGGAGACCCGGCGCCCGGCAGGTACACCCTGCGCGCGGTGGAGCCGGAAACGGGACTGACCGCTTTCGCCGATATCACCGTAACAGCCGCGGCGCCGTCACTTCGCTGTGACAAGGCGCGGCCGAAGAGCGGAGAATACGTGTACTTCTATGCGGCCGGTTTCTCGTCCGCCGAGACGAAGTTCTTTGTAAACGGCGAGGAAAAGGGGACCGGCTCATACATAAGCTCGAGCGGAGAGCAGCGCATATCGCTCAATCTGCCCGTTTTCCCGAAAGACGTCGGGGCCGTACTCGTGACGGCGCTGCAGCCGTCGACGGGCAAGAGCGCGTCAATGCGCCTGGAGCTTGCACACGACGTTCCCGCGCTGAGCGTTTCCTCGGAAAGCGTAGGCGTCGGGCAGAGCTTTACCGTGGAGGGCACGGGCTTTTCAAACGAATACGTGAAGCTGTATATCGACGGGGTATACGTGACCGAAGCATGGAACTATTCTCCCGTGTCGATCAGCCGCAGCTTCGGATATGACGCAGCGCCGGGGCTGCACGGCATCGAACTGAGAGGCAGCTCGAGCGGAAGCTCGGCTGTCGGCACGGTCATGCTCGAGGACCGTGTTCAGGCGCTGAGCTGCTATCCCGAAACTCCGACGCCGGAGGAGGCTCTGACGCTGACGGCGACCGGTTTCCGCGCTTCCGAGAGCGTCGAATTCAATATGAACGGCTCACGGCTCGGAACCGTCTATGCGGGAGCCGACGGAGTGGCGGTATTTACGATAAATAAGCTCACCGAGGCCCCGGAGAACGGATATGTATTCACCGCCCGAGGGGGCAGCAGCGAACGTATCGCCCTGTGCGGCACGCAAAGCGGTCTCAGCCTCGGCTATGCCGGAAACGCGCGGCGGGGAGAGGAGCTCAGCGTCACCGTGACCGGACTTGCGGCCGGGGAAACGGCAGACGTGTACTGGAACAACAGAACGGCAGCGCCCGTGACCGCCGACGGGACGGGCAAAGCGTCGGTCAGCCTTTCCGTGCCTGCGGGCATGACGGGCAGCATGGATATCACGGTCGTTGGTCGGACGGGACATAAACGCGGATACGCTTCGGTGCCTGCCGCGTCATATTCTCCGACAATGACGGCGTCTCCTTCCGCGGTCGTTTTGGGAGAGACGGTCGCCGTTCGGCTCAGCGGATCCCGCGAATGCGGCGGCATGAGGCTCGTTGTGGACGGAGTGCTGACGGATACGGTACTCGAGGACGGAAGCTGCAGCTATACCGTTCCGGCAAACGGAACGGTCGGAACGCATATATTGGAAGTTTTTGATCCCGAGTGCGGGATCGTGGGCAGCAAGAGCATAACCGCCTCCGCGCCGGCGTTCAATAAGACGTATCCCGCTTCGCTGGAGCCGGGCGAGAGCTTCGTGCTCGGAGCGGAGGGCATCGAGGACGCCGTTATGACCTTTGACGGTTATCTTCCCGATGACAGCGGCAGCTTTACCCTGAGCGGCAGCGCGGCTCCGGGAGAGCACACCGCTTCTTTCGCGTCGGTCATGTACGCCGCGGCGGAAACGGCCGGGATCACGGTCGCCGCGCCCGCGCCGACCGTAGAAGCGGTGATGAACGATGACGGCGGCAACACCGTTTCCGTCACCGCAGAGGGATTTCTTCCCGGAGAACCGATACGTTTCTGGTTTGACGGCAGAGACATTACGGACAGCCTGTCGGCCCATACTGCCGGGGCTGACGGCAGCATAAGCGTGACCTATGCGCTTCCCGCCGATACGGTCGCGGGAGCGCATCCCCTGACCGCCGTCGGCTCGGAAAGCTTCCGCAGAGCCTCGGGCTCCGTGGAGATAGAAGAGATCGGCCCCACGCTTTCGATAAGAGAAAGCCCGGCGGAGGGGAGACCGGGAGACAAGCTGCATTTTGAAGGCGCCAATTTCACTCCGGACGGAGCGTATGAACTCAGCTTCGAGGGCGAGGTCATCGCTGCCGGACTGACCGCCGACGAAAGCGGAGAGATAACGGGAGAGCTTGAGCTTCCCGACGGATACGCGGACGGATGGTATCAGATCGTCGCGGCCGATATCCTTTCCGGAGGCATCGCCGTCGCGTTCGTGCGGCTCGACCGCACCGCGCCCGCCGCTCCGAGACTCACGGTATCGGCCAAAAAGCAGAGCCTCACTCTCAACTGGACGCCTCCGGCGGACGACGACGTGGCGTATTACGAGGTCTTCTGCGGAGAAGAGAAGCTTGCCGTGCTTACGGGAGTTTCTTCCCTGGAGCTTGATATGCGCTCGGAAAGCTTCCCGCTGATCCCGGGACGGAGCTACAGCTTTACCGTCACGGCCACTGACCGCCTGGGGAACGTCGGCGCGGCTTCGGCGCCGGCGACCGGCGCCCTTGCGTCCGGCAGCGACGCTCCGGAGCCGGGCTCCGTATACGCCTCGTACACCAACTACATCAGGATGGGCGGAGAGACCCTGCCTATCCTCAGCGGAAACGCCGTACGGGTCCGGATAAATGCCTCGGACGATCAGGACGTAAGATCCTTTACTGTGGAGGCAGCGCCGGACGGCGGCGCATTCACCGAGCTTGCAAGGCCCGTGCCGAGCTGGTACGGAACTTATTCGGGGCTTGCGTACTTTGACGCGGACTTTGAACTGGATACCGCGGCGTTTGAGGACGGCATATACACTCTCAGAGTCACCGTCACGGACTCCGACGGACTTACGGGAAGCAGGGAACAGCGGTATTATATCGACAACACCGCCCCCGCTCCGGTCATCGGTCTCACGGTCAGGGAGAGCTCCGAAGCTCTTACCGTGAGCTGGAGCTGGACTCCGGGCGAGAACGGAGAGACGGCGGACCGTTTCCTTGTCCGTTATTCCGAGGATCCGGGCTTTGAAACCGGCGATTATCAGACCGTATACTATTCCTCCGGCGAGAAGAGCGTGACTCTGCGCCGCCTGACTCCGGGGAAGGTCTGCCATATCCGCGTCACGGCTCTTGACCTCGCCGGAAACGAAAGCGCGCCGGCGGAGGGCAGCGGCACGCCCATTGCGGATAATGAGAGCCCCGTGATCACCGCCGTGTATCCGGAGGAGGGAAAGCTCGGAGCGGACGTTGTCTTCCGCATTGCCGCCGAGGACAACGCCGAGCTTGATCCGTATTCCGTGCGCGCCGAGATCAGCGCGGGCGGCTCCGGCGAGTTCGTTCCCTTCGGCAGCTGTTATTACTCGAACGCGCTGAGGTCGTATGGGCACGACTGCAACGGCAGCTTTACACTGCGCTTCTATATTTCCGATATGTCCGGAAACGAGTCCGCGGCGTTTGAAACGACGCGCCTGTTCGATACCCGCGTTTCGCCGGTAAGCGGCCTGCGGGCCGAAACGGCGGCGGGCGGGATACGCCTGAGCTGGAATAAGAGTCCGGATAAGGACCTTGTATATTATTACGTCTACCGTTCCGCGGCGGGAGAGGAATATCGCTGTATCACCTCGCTGTCGCCTCTTAAGATCACGAACGGGGAGACGGCGGAATGGACGGATTATGACGTCGAAGACGGCGTAACGTATTCATATAAGATCACGGCGGCAGACGACGTAAACAACGAATCGAGTCTTGCCGACGCCGCCGCGGCCTCCGCCGAGAAGGGCGATTTCAGTACCTCCGTCGCCGTTTCGCCGAGCGATAACGCCGTGCCGGGCAGCCTGCTTCACGTTACCGGCAGCGGCTACCGCGCCGGCGAGAGCGTTACGGCTTATCTTGACGGGGATGAGTATATTTTCCGGGTCTGGGCCGACGATGACGGAAACGTTTCCGCCGACTGGAGCTACGTCCGCGGAACGGGGGCCGGAGAGCACGGCATAAGGCTCCGCGGCGACCGGTCGGGAGCCGAAGCAGACGCGGTATTTACCTGCGTGCCCGTAAGGCTCGACGCTCCCGCGGCGCCGGACACGGAAAGCGGACCCATGGAGATCAGACTCTCGTGGAACGGGATCTCCGGAGCGGGATGGTACCGCGTGTACCGTGCCGGGGAGGGAGAAGAGCTCGTCCTCCTTGCGGACAGGGTCTACGGCACGGGATATACGGATAAGGCCGTTTCCATGACCGGCGGAGCAGGAGACATATTCACATACGCCGTCGCGGCCGTGGACCGGTACGGAAACGAGGGCATGCTCAGCGAAACGACGGCGGGCAGGCCCCAGCCGGATACCGTGGATCCCGAGATCGCTTCTTTCACCTTCCAGCGCGTAGGCAGCGAGCTGAGGCTCGTTGCCGAGGCGAGCGACGATCTGCGTCTCGGCTCGGTCATATTCCGATATAAACCGGCCGACGCGGGAGACGAAGGCTATATCACCGCCGCCGAGATTCAGGCAGCGAACGGCTCCGCGAAGCTCACGGCGAACACATCCGTGAGCATCTCCGGACTGACCGACGGGAGCTACACGCTTCTCGCGATGGCCGTGGACGGAGCGGGCAGGGTCTCGGTACCCGTCACTCGCTCTATGAAGATATCCTCCGAGGCTCCGGGAGCTCCGGGGGCTCTGAGCGCGTCCGCGGGACAGATGCGCGTCGCGCTCTCCTGGCAGGAAGCGGAGGACGGATCCGTGACCGTCGCCAGATACAACGTCTACCGCAAGACCGGTACGGGACAGTGGAGCTATATCGCCTCCACGACGCTGACGAGCTATACCGATCTCAAGGTGACGGAGGGAGAAGCGTATCTGTACAGGGTCACCTCCGTGAGCGACGCGGATGCCGAGAGCGTCCCGGTCGAGCTCACTTCGCCCGTTTCCCCCGAAAGAGACACCGCCGCGCCTCAGATAAACGGCTTTGCGCTGCCGGAGGGAACGAGAGTTTCGGGCAGTGTAACGGTAACGCCGCTGACCGCCGATAACGTGGGCGTAGATCACGTCGATTTCTTCCTTATCGGCGACGACGGCAGCGAGACCGCGCTCGGCTCCTCGGCAAAGGGCACTTTGACCGTAAATACGGCGGAATATAAAAAAGAAGGCAGTCTCAGCTTCCGCGCGTACGCCTGGGACGCCGCCGGGAACAGCGCCGACGCGACGGTGACGTATATTGCCGACAACGCCGCGCCCGGTCAGCCGACCCTCAGCGTCGCGGAAACGGAGCTTTCGGTGACGCTGCGCTGGTCTATGCTTTCCGTTCCGAAGGACATCGCGCTGTACCGCGTATATGAGATACTTCCCGGCAATGAGCGCAGACTCGTCGGAGAGACGGCGGCGTCATACTTCGTGATCGGGACCGCTCTTGAAAAGAGCTATTGCGTGACCGCCGTGGACGATCTCGGAAACGAGAGCGCCGAATCGAACGCGGAGACCTGCGGACCCGGGCTCGACATGACCGCTCCGGCGATATATGCCTTCGAAAGCAGCCAAACGGTGAGGGAGACCGCCGTGCTGTCCGTTTCCGCGGAGGATAACGGCACGATCTCATCCTGGCGCATCGACTGCCGCCCCATGACGACCGACGAGGTCACGGGCGCGGTGATACCCGCCGCGGAGCGCTTCACTCTCGACGAGGGCGCCTGGGCAGAGCTTGCGGGAAGCGGCGAGGACGTGAGGACCTATCGCTGGGATACTCTGTCCGTTATCACCGGAGAAAACGGACCGGAGGCAAGATTCCCCGACGGGCTCTATGAGCTTTCGCTTATCCTGACCGACGCCGCCGGAAACTCCGCCTCCTCGGAGATACAGGTCGCCGTGGCAAACGATCCGCCCGCTGCTCCCGAGGGCTTCCGCGTGGATTCGGGAGAGTGGCGGCTCATAGTGAGCTGGAAGCCCGCCGCCGGCGACGAAGCCGAGGGATACAGCCTTTACAGGAAGATAAACGACGGGGATTATGAGCTTTTGGCGGTCACGACGGCAAACGTCTACGTGGACGACGGGCTCGATCCCGTAAATCAGTATTATTATCGTGTCGCGATGGAAAACGACCTCGGAAAACAGGGACCGCTTACGGACGATTACAGCGAGGGGACGATCCCGGCCGGAGTAAAGCTGAGGCCGGAGCCGGAGACCTCGATGCCCGTGATCATAAATATGACGCCCGCCCGGGGGAGCCGCTTCAACGCGGGTCTCAATATCGGCCTGCAGGTAAACGACAGCGTAAAGCTCAGCACGGTGGAGCTGTGGAAGGCTTATCTCGGCTCATCGAGCGCTTCGGAGCCCGGCGAAGACGAAATATACGAAAACTTCGCCGTTATCGACGTATCCGACCTGACCAGAGAACGGATAGAGACCTCGGAGAACGACATATTCGGGACGGAGCTCTTCCTCATAAAGACCGCGGCCGACACCTCGGCGTGGGCGGAGGGACAGTATGCCGTCAAGGCGATAGTCAGAAATATGGGCTCGGAGCCGGCGGTCGCCGTAAAGACATACTTCAAGGATTCCACACCGCCCGCTCAGAGCGAGCTTGCCGTCACCGATCCGATGGTGGGCGGAACTCTTGATCTGAGCTGGACCGAGGCAGGCGCGGACGCGGCATACTATAAGGTGCTGCGCACCGAGGACGGCAGCGCCGGTCCGGAGCAGTGCGAGCTCATAGCCTCCCCGAAGAGCCCCGCGTATAAGGATACCGGTCTTGTCGACGGAAGGACGTACTATTACTACGTCGTCACCGTAGACAACGCCGGCAACGAAAGCGGTCCGTCGGTCCGCAGGAGCGGAGTGCCCACGGCGGTCAGCGATCTGGGAGTATACGGCGTATATACCTCGCCGGCCGCGCTGACGGCGGGCAGGGAAAACACGCTGAGAGCAAGCATACGCAACAACGGCAGCGCCGCCGCAGCAGGTACGGTAAGCTTTTACAGAGGCGAGGAGCTTCTCGGCTCCGTCGGCGTATCCTTCGCCGCGAACACGGGCGGAGAGGCGTCCGTGAGCTGGACCGCGCCCTCCGACCTGCCGGAGCGTGTGGACATCACGGCTGTGGTGACTACGGCGTCCGACACCGACGCAAACTCGGAAAACAACAGCTTTACCGGCTCCGAGATAAGAGTCAACGTTCCGCCGACCGCCGTTATCGTGCTGCCGGAGCTCTCGTCCGAGGGCGGCTACGATTCCGGAGCGATCCTCAGCTTCAGCGCCGCCGGCTCGGGCGACCCCGACGGCTCCGTCACGCAGTACCGCTGGGATTTCGGCAACGGCAAAAAGGGAGATTTCGCCACGAGCCCCGTGAGCTATACCGCCCCCGGCCGCTATACGGTGACGCTTTCCGTCACGGACGATCTCGGAGCCGTGACGAGCGTCTCGGAGACGATCGTCGTGGGCGACCGCCGTCCGGACATATTCGTGGAAAACGTCCGCTGGAGCCCCGAGGATCCCGAGGAGGGAGACGTGGTCACGATCACCGCAACTCTCGGCAACAAGGGCCTCGGAGACGCCGCGCTCGGCTTCCTCACCGGTTTTTATATCGACAATCAGTACATGGGCTACACCAAGACCGACGTGAATGAAGAGGGGATAAGCCTCGCGGTGGGTCAGACCGCCGAAGTGAGCTTCACGTATCAGGCAACGGCCGGCGCCCATATAGTCAAAGTAGTCGCCAACGACATCCTCAACACCCTCTCCGAGACCAACAAGACGAACAACGCCCGCAGCGAGGTGCTGAGCAGCACCCAGCTCAATTTCGCCGACGTGGCGGTATCAAATCTCCGCTGGTCGCCCGAGGGAAGCGATTTCGACACCCAGGAGCCCTTTGTGTACCGCGTGGATCTGGATAACCTCGGCTCGGCGGACGCGGAAGCCTTCACGGTCTCTCTCTACGTGGACGACGAATTCGCGGGAAGGCAGACGGTGCCGATCCTGGCCGCCGGAGACAGGACTGCCCTGAGCTTTGCGGCGGTGCCCACCCCCGGCGTTCACAGGGTTGAGGTACGGGCGGACGATCCTAACCCGTGTCTTGCGGAGCAGAACACCGAAAACAACAGCGTTTCCGTGACCACCGACGCTTTCACGGTGGCTTATCCCGTGCTGGAGGTTAGCGAGGTGACGTGGAAGCCCACGGAGACCACACTCACGGACGGTACGAGCCTTCTCTTTACCGCCAAGATAACCAACGTAAGCACGGTCACGGTCACGGACTCGTTCCGTGTCAGCTTTACCATGGACGGACGCATTTTCCGCACGGTGACCGTTGACGGCATAGCGGCCGGCGAGGTCAGGGAAGTGCAGGCAAAGTGGTCCGCCTCGGAGGGCAGCCACAGCCTGGGAGTACTTGTGGACACGCAGCACGCGGTGACCGATCCGGAGACCTCCGTGCGCCGTGACGTGAACATACCCGGGCTGAGCATAATCTATCCCAGTGTCTGCGTAACGAACGTATCGTATTCGCCGCTGCGCGCGGAAGCCGGCAAGCCCGTCAGCTTCCTCGTGACCGTGACGAACAACAACGTGGCGACCGCCTTCAAACGCTTCACGGTAGGCCTCTCGGTGGACGGGCAGGCTGTGAGCGGAGCCGTCGTCGACGGAATAAGAGGCTTCAGCACCGTACCCGTAGTGCTGACCTGGACGCCGAAAAAGGGCGGAAATCATACGGTGACGATACTTGCCGACAGCTACGGGGAGCTTAAAATGGACGCCCCCGCCGAGGGAACGAGCCGAAGCTGGACCTCGGTGATCCCCGTGGGCGAGGCTCTGACGATGACCACGCATCCCGCCGAGTCGGATCAGGACAACGACTTCCTCGCCGTTCTTTACTCCACCAATGAGGAAAAGATCACGCTGACCGCCGAGCTGCGGCATTCCGCGGCTCCCACAGTGCCCATAACTCCGAATGAGGACGGAGCGGTATATTATACCCTCACAAGGGACGGCGCCGTTGTGGGCGGACGCGAAGGCATGCTCCGCTACGACTACGCGCACGGGTACTACACCGCGGACGTCCCGCTCGGCTCGGATCTCGCCGCCGGCACGTATCAGCTTGACTTTACCGGCTCCTGCGGAGCGGAGACCGTGACCGCGCCCACGACGAACATCAAGCTCGTGCGCGAGGGCCGCGTCTCGATAGAGACCAACAAGAGCGCCTACCGCCTCGGCGAGAGCATCTACGTCAGCGGCAGCTTCCTGTATTCCGACGGGACACCCGTGGCAAACGAAAGGGTAGTGCTGGACTACCAGCTTCTCCCGGCTCTGAAAGAGCCGAGAAAGGGCACCGACGCCAGGGGCAACGAGATATTGATGCGCTTCCAGGCCGAGGAGATAGTATTCGTGCAGACCGATGAGAACGGCGGATATTCAAGCGTGTTTACGCCGTTTACGGGCGAGGCGGGCGAATGGGCCGTCAGCGCCTTCGGTTATGAGAATATGATGGGCGTCGGCGCCTCGACCTCCGTACAGGTCTGGGGCCTTGCCAGCTCGCCCTCCTCGGTGACCATAGCGGCGTCCGAGAACTCCCAGTTTTCCAAGGAGATCACGGTCAAATTCCCCGCTCCCGCAAATCCCGACGCTTCGCCCCTTACCGGGCTGACGGCGGCGCTGACGAAAAAGTCCGGCGAAGGCATATCCGCCTCGCTCGATACCTCATCCATGCCGAGGACCCTCGGTCAGGGCGCTTCCGCCTCGGTCACGCTGAACGTTTCCTCGCAGCTCGGCTGCTCCGAGACGGCCGATTATGAGATACTGTTCAGCACCGACCAGGGAGCGTGGACAAAGACCGCGGTGCATCTCAACCTCATTCCCGCGACGCCTCTGCCCGTGACGGATCCGAAGAAGGTATCCGTGGGTCTCAACCCCGGAGATACCGTCAGCCGCGTCCTGACGGTGACCAACAAGGGCAAGGGCACTCTGACCGGACTCAAGGCCGCGGCTCCCGCAAGCATACCCTGGGTAACGGCGGGCTCCTTCGGCAAGACCACGCTCCTGCCCGGAGAGAGCACCACCTTTACCGTAACCTTTGCCCCGGGAGAGAGCGTAAGCCTCGGCCAGTATCAGGATAAGCTGACCGTATCCGACGCAACGGGCAAGTTCTTCGCAAACGTAGCAGTCGGAGCAGAGGTGACGGCGCTCAGGACCGGCGGCATTTCGCTCCGCGTCTCGGACGACGTGGGAAGTCTCGTTCCGAACGCTACCGTTACCATAATCTCACGAGAAGAATATACGAGCATTGCCGGCGGGGTGGAGAGCACCTATTACGAGAGCTTCAGCGCCCGCACGGACGAAAACGGAATAGCGCAGTTCTATGACAGGCCTCTCGGCGAGTACGACCTTGTCATAACCGCGCTCGGACGCGAAAAATACGTGGGCGAATGCGAGATCATGCCTTCCGCAGGCGCGCCCTTCACCGAGATAACCCTCAAAAACCTGCCCGTTCAGATCGAGTGGACGGTAGTGCCCACCACGATAGTCGACGAATACGAGATCAAGCTCGAGCTGACCTTCGGAGCGCACATACCGTCTCCGTCCTTCGGCTTCAATCCGCCGTGGGTGAACATCCCCAAGAACGTGAGCGAACCCGTTTATATTGAGGCAAACGTGGTCAATACCGGCCTCATCGCCCTGACGGACGTCGTGGCGTCGATCGTTCGCGAAAAGCCCGGAGACATGGGCATCAGCATAGTGGGAGGCGGTTATATCGGAGAGATTGCCGCCCAGTCCAGCGCCCGCATAAGGCTCCTCGTTCAGCCCGGCGTATACGATCTGCCCTACGGCACGAACGCCGCGGGGCTGGCAAAGAACTATATAAGACTCGAGGGCTCGTACGTTTCCTTCGATCCGGATACCGGTCTGCCGGTGGATCCGGCTCCGGTCATCACCGGCGCGCTTCCGCTGTACAATCCCTCAAGCACGCCCGTTACGGTGACCGTCCGCCTGCCGGAAAACAACAATAAAGCGGAAGAAGAGACCATAGCCCTCCCCGAGGGTCAGATGGAAGAGCTCCGCTACATAGTCCCGCAGGGCGCCGACCGAGAGGAGGAGCTTGCGCAGGACGGCGGCTCGGCATATGAGATAATCAAGCTCAGTCTCGACCAGACGGCCACTCTCGAACGCCAGGCCTTTGACGCCACGCTCAGGGTCACCAACGGTTATCCCGCTTCCGCGCTGAACAATCTGCGCGTGGACGTGCTGGTCAAGGACGAAAACGGCCTGGACGTTTCAAACAGGAATTTCATCATAGCCACCGGCATCAGCGGCATATCCGACGTTGACGGAAACGGAAGCCTCGCTTCGGGCTCGAGCCTTACGGCCTCATGGCAGATCATTCCCGGCAGCGGCCTGGGCGGCACGAGCGCGGAAGGAGAGGTGTATTACGCCTCCGCCCTCGTTTCCTACTATGTGAACGGCAAGCTCGTTCAGACCGAGACCGACGGAGTGCCCATAACCATACTGCCTCAGCCCAAGCTGACGCTGAATTACTTCGTGCCCCATAACATACTCTCCAACAATCCCTTCCGCCTCGGCGTAACGGTGGAAAACTACGGCTTCGGAGAGGCGATGAACCTCAACATCACCTCCGGACAGCTCAGGATAGACTCCAACCAGAGCGGAATGATAACCGATTTCGAGATACTCGACAGCTCCTTCGGATCGAAGAGCGGCAGCGAGTTCACGCTTTCCTTCGGCAACGTGCCGGCGGCTTCGCAGACCGTAGATCCGGATACCGGAGAGACCGTCCTCGTGCCCGGTCAGGTCACGGGCTACTGGGTCGTCCGCTGGAACATGCCCGTCACCGACGGAGACCCCTATGAGGGAGAATTCCGCGATTTCAAGGCAACGCTCACGCACAAGGACTATAAGGGAGTTCAGCTCAATCCTCTCATCACCGCGGTCACGACCGCCATCATAGGCAAGGACGGACTGCTCTCCGAGGAGGAGGGAGAAGGCGGGCTTACCCTGGTCAATGAAGGCACGACCGGTTTCCCGGATAAGCTCATAGACCTCCGGAGCGGGCTGAGAGTGCCGATACACGTGCCCGATCGTCTCGCCGTCGCCGACGCCTATGACGGGGAGAGCATGACGGTGCGCGTGCCCGCCGCGGGCAAGGACGTCGCCGCCCGCTACCAGGTGCTGATGATCCCCGAGCCCGAGGGCTGCGGCAACATAGCCTCGGTCACGGCGAAGTGGGCAGGAGGGGAGAAGATCCTTTCTCCCGGCAATTACTGGAAGGATTACGGCTATATATACGTAGTGGCGGAGATACCGACGGTGTTCGACGAAAACCGCAGCCGCGTTCCGGCAGGAGCGGATTACACGGTCGCCTTCGGTTCGGCTGCCCGCCTTGAGGAGGTCAGCTATTCCCGCTTCATCTACATCGCGGCGGAGCCGGACGACGAGGGCGCGGTCTGGATAGGCCAGGGCTATTACATCAAAAAGGAAGCCTTTTACGACACGGGCGTTTATCCCGACGTCGGAGACGCCGACCTGAGACTGCTCGCGGTCCTTGACAACCGCAGCAGGGACGTGCTTTCGGGCTATATCGTGTTCACGGCGACCGCCGACGGCAGCGACGCTCCGGAGCACCGCAGCGCCGAGATCGCCGTTGACCGGGTACAGCCCTACGCGCGGGTCCCCGTATATTACAGCGGCTGGACGCCGGAAAAAGGAACGGGGTACACCGTGACGGCGGAGCTTTACGACAACGGCGGACGGCTGATAGACAGCGTGTCCGGGCCTGTCACGATAAACGATCCCCCGCACAGTCACGCGGGTCCCGATATCGCGGACGGCGTGATGGGAAGACCCGTACGCTTCGACGGCAGCGCGTCCTATGACAGGGACGGGTATATCGCGTCCTTCGTATGGGATTTCGGCGACGGAGAGAGCGGATTCGGCCCCACGCCGACCCACGTATATCAGAACGCCGGAACATACAAGGCAAAGCTCTACGTATCCGACAACAACCTTTCCGACACTTATCCCTATGAGCGCGATCCGGTTACCGGAGAGATCATTCCCGCGACCGTAAACGAGTACAACTACTTCTCCGAGATACAGGTCACGGTCAATGCGGACTGTCCCGATCTTTTCGTAAACGGCATAAGCTTTTCGAACGACGCGCCAGCCGCGGGCGAGAGGGTGACTCTCACCGCCACGGTACAGAACGGCACCCTGCCGAATACGGGAGGACTTACCGGCACGGGCGCGGACGCTTATTTCCTTGTCGGATTTTACCGCAACGACAAATATATCGGCTTCGCGGAGCTGGCGGGAGATATCCCCGTGGGAGGCACCGCGGAGGTATCGATCGACTTTACCGCGGAGGCCGGGCCGCAGAAGCTGACGGCCATAGTAAACGATATCGGACGCAACATACGTGAGGTCAACTACGACAACAACCGGCTCGACAGAGTGCTTGCCGGCAGCGCGACCGACTTTGCGGACCTCGCGGTGAGCGGATTTTATGCCGATCTGGACGACGGGGATCCCGTATCCTGGGGGCAGCCGGTAAACGTCGCGGCCACCGTCGCCAACCTCGGCAGCGCCGACGCGGAGAGCTTCAAGGCGCTCCTCTATGATAACGGCGCCCTTATCGGCTCCGTGCTCATCGACGCTCTGGAGGCCGGAGGCTCCGTGGATGTCTCCTTTGTATGGACTCCGGAAAAGAGCGGGAGCCATACGCTTGCATTTACCGCCGACGGGCCCGTATCGTCCGTAGTCGAAATGCAGGAGGAGAACAACGGCGCAAGGCTTGAATATGCTTCCGTTGCCGTGCGGTATCCCGATCTCACGGTCGAGGAGGTAAGCGCCGGCGCGACGGGGACCGCGCTTGCTCCGGGGCAGAATATCGTCCTCACAGCCAAGGTCTCCAACGTCGGCAGGGGCGACGCGGTCAAGGCCTCAACTGTCGCCTTCTACGCGGGCAACCGCCTCGTGGGCAATGCGGACACGCCGGTCCTGAAGGCGGGGGAGAGCGCGTACGTCAGCCTCCTCTGGAAGGATCCTTCCGTCTCAGTCGCGTCGATCACCGCGGTGGCGGACGCGTACGAGACGCTTGCGGAGAGCTCGGAGAGCAACAACCTCGGCTCATTTGTCTTCGATACGCCTCTGAAGGTCAGTACCGCGGTCCTGGAGATCAGGGATATCACTACCGTCGGAGCGGCCCGCTACGGCGACGACGCCGAGACAACGGTCACGGTCATCAACAGCGGAGATCGCTCGATAGACGAAGCGTTCACCGTAGCGCTCTACGTCGGAACGGTCAGAGCGGGACTTGCCGAGCTGAGCTCTCTCGCCGCCGGCGAAACAGCCGAGGTCAAATTCAGCTGGACGGCGCGTCAGAGCGGCAGCGTCACTCTGCGCGCCTACGCGGACGCGGAAAGCAGACTCGTTCTGGAAAACCGCAGCCTTGCCTCAGCCGTAAGGACCGCCGACGTCGCACCGGGACTGATACTGACCGCCGCCTCCGACGCCGGTTCCTACGGGCTCGGAGACACGGTGGAGCTCACCGCCTCCGTCCGTTCATCCGACGCAGTGTATCTCCCGAGAGAGGCGGAAAGCCTCACGGCGGTGATCGCCGGAACGGGAGAGACGGCAGAGCTGGCATACGACGGCGTCACAGGAGCCTATCTGGGGAGCTTCGTGCCCTCGGATACCGGTGAATATACCGTGCTGATCTCCGCCTCCCTGGACGGCATGGAGACGTCCGGGACCGTTTCGTTCACGGTGTCGGACGACTTCCGCGTGAGCCTCGAAAACGAAGACGCGCAAAGCTATGCCATGGGCGCTGCGATACCCGTTTCCGGCCGCGTGACTGCGGCGTCCGGGGAGGGCCTGAGCGGCGTGCCCGTTTCGATCACCGCGGTGGGGGCGGAAAGCTTCAGCTTCGGCGCGGTCAGCGACGGCGAGGGCCGTTTTGAGACGCTTATCACCCTGCCCGAGGGCGCGGGAGGCGCTTTCAGCCTGCGAGCCTCGGCAGTGAAGGACGGCGTCGTCCGCCGCAGTGAGCGCGTAAGCTTCTATGTTGACGGGCTCTGGCTCGCTTTCGAGGACAGAACGGAAGTCATCCCCGGCTATGAAAGCATACTCATGGGCTATATAAACAATCCCGGCGTGGTCGAAGAGACGGTTGGCGGAATAACGGCAGCCGGCCTTCCCGACGGGCTTTCCTGCGAGGTCCTTACAGCCGCCTCCGACGTGCTGAAGGCCGGAGGCAGCGAGGAAGTGCGCCTTGTTTTCACCGCCGCCGACAGCCTTGCGCCGGGCGAATACCCGGTGCTGATCAGAGCGGGCGAAGCGAGCCGGGAGCTTACCGTAGTCTGCGTCAAGGCGGAGGCCGTTCCGCGCATAACCGTAATAGGAATGAACGAAGGCGAGCCGGAAGGACTCGAGACCAGAAAGATCGCGTTCTCTCTCAGACAGGGCGCCGAAGCCTCCGCAGTGATCCGGCTGACCAATGCCGGAACGGCGCCGATAACCGGAGTACGGGTGCGGACGGATCTGCCCTTCGTGACCGTTCAGTACCGGGACGGGATCACCGTCATGCCCGTGGACCGCGGATATTCCATACGCGACCCGCAGGGCGCCCTCTCCGTCACGGTCACCGCGTCTCCCACCGAGACCTGCACGGCGGGGGTCTATGAGGGCAAGGTAACTCTGACCTCTCCGAGCTTTGCCGACGAGATACAGATACCGCTTCTGATCTCCGTCGGAGCCGGCATGATGGGAACGACGGTCTTTGAAATACGCAGCGAGGACAACGTCCTGCTTGACGGAGCGAAGGTCACTCTGACCGGGCTGGACGACGCGGAGCTGCCGGTCGTACTCAGCGAGACGGCCGACGGAAACGCTCTCGCGACGTTTGAAAATATCCCCGCGGGCGATTACCTCCTCAGAGTCAGCGCCGAGGATCACAGCACCCTCGAAACGGCCGTATCCGTGGCCGCCGTGATCGACAGAACGCCGAGAACGGTCACGCTGAAGCAGCAGAGCTTCTCCTTCGGCATCAGTGAGGAGACGGTCGCTCAGCTCCATTCCTCGGTAGTGGGCTCGCCGAATTACGATAATCTCGTGTGGCTGGCTCAGCAGCTTGCCGACAGCAGCGAGCCGCAGCTGACGCCCAATTTCTTCGCGGACGAAAAACAGTTCTACTATGTCAGCGGCAAGCTCCAGAACAAGCTTTCCTTTAAGGATCCGGATAATGCCGGCTCCGCGATCGAGGGCATAGTCCTGCGGATAAAGGACCTCAGCGCGAATATGCCCGAGGGAGCGGTATCATTCTCGACAGGCGGGATCCTCAGCCCCACGAAGAAGATAAGCATACTCAGGCCCGGCGAGGTTTTCGACGCGGTCTGGAGCCTCGATCTCGAAAAATTCTTCCGCCACGCGGAGGTCAGCGAGACCGGGGAGGCGGGTGTTTACTCCGTCACGTTCCCCGAAGAGACCTCGAGAGAGGAGATAGCCGCCTATATCGCCGCCAACGACCCCGTGGGCGAGGGCATATTCGTTGAGCTCAGTTACGACGAGAGCACTCATGCCGGGATCTATAAGACGCGGGTGGACTCCGACGGCACAAGCACGGAGCCGTCCGACAGAGTGCCCCTGTTCTTCGGAGAGACGCCGTACAGCTTTGATTTCACCATCGAGGCGACCGGAGTCAGAAGCGACAACGGCGAGACCGTGACAACGCGGGTACCCGTGCGCGTCCACTATATCGCGCCGGACTATCTCGTGAACGCCGGAGAAAAGAGCCCCTATGACGACGACGGGAACTATATCGGACAGCAGTACGGAGACATTTACGACGTCTATCCCGAGCTGGAGCAGAAGGTGAGCGTCGAGCCGGCCTTTGCGCCCGCCTCCGGAAGAACGTCGGCCATGAGCTACTCGTCCGGTTTCCTCAGCTCCATACAGATGAGCATGCCTCAGCTGCCCGATGAAGACGACGAAGTGGACCTCAGCTTCGGCTTCGGTTCCGACGTCGGCTACGAGGGACAGGTCACGAGGCTGTCCATGAAAATGAAAAATCCGTCGAAGCAGTATCCCATGGAGGACCTCACGGTCAGACTCGTGCTGACGGATACTCCCTACGGCGAAGACGGACGGCTTCTGCCGGGCGGCATGGAGATACGCGTACCGATAAACGTAAGCACAACCCTCGAAAACGCCGAAACCGACGGGGGCACGGTGAGCTGCGGACATATCGACCCCGGCGGAGAGGCTGAGTTCGAGTATGTCTTCCGTGTTGAAGATTTTGTAAAGATAATAGACAGACTCACAAAAATCGACGAAACGCTCGCCCCGTATCTCGAACGTATGTCCGGCGCGGGCAAGCTCTACGCCCGCTTCGAGATCGGCTTTATTCAGAACGGCGAGGAGCACGGCACCGTATCCGGCGTGCGCGAGTACGAGGTGCGCGAGCAGCCAAAGCTGCACATAAGCTACGACCTGATCGACCTCGGCGGCGGAAGCTATGAGCTCCGCGCTCTCGTCACCAACCTCGGCGAGGGAGACGCCGTAAACTTTGCCATGGGCGTACCCACGCTGCCCAACACCGGCTTCGATATGCGCATCACGGACGTACAGACCACGAAGGGCGCCGTACAGCGCGGCAAGAACCTGAGCTTCGACAAGGTCGTGATCGACGTCCTGCACCCCGGCGATACCGCGAAGATAGACTATTGGCTGACCGTGGTAGGCGAGCTCACCCACGCGCAGCAGGTCTCTCTCGGCAAGCTTGCCGCGATGCCCTCCGTGCCCATAAAGAGCAGCAGGGGAGACGGTATAGTGATCTCGCCCATGAAGCTGGAGTCCATGCGCGATCAGAGCGCGCAGGCGGGGCTCGAGGAGCTTATAGAGCAGGTAGGCATCCTTGAAAGCAATCTGCAGCTGCTTACCGACAAGACCTCGCAGGACCTCGGCAGATCGCTGACGGACTATTACGACTACATCTTCGAGCTGAACCGCGCCGTCAGCGTGGGCGAGCTGTTCGGAATGACGGCAAACCTGGTCGGAGCCATTGCCAAGGTCGGCGAGATAGCGAAGGAAGGCACCAAGATCGCCGGCAAGCTGAATGAGTTCAAGGAACTCAAGGAGCTTCTGAAGGATAAGAACAAGCTCAAAAAGCTCTTCTCTCTGCAGGAGATCATGCAGAAGGCCGAGGACGGTCTTGAGGAAATGGTCAAGAACGGCAAAGAGCTGTGGTTCCTGCCGGTCCCGGTAAACTACATCGAGAAGTACAACAAATATCAGGACGCCGCGAGCGCCGTAAAGGCCATCATGAACGAGGGAGCGCTGAGCGAAGCCTTCGGAGGCTATTTCATGCTCAGCGACGAAGCGACCCGTTATCTCGTATACGCCTATGAAGCCGTAGAGGACGCCATGGCGACCGCGGACAAAAACAAGCGCGCCGACCTTGCGTCAAGGGCCAGATATTATCTCGAACAGGCCGACGCTCTTCTCAAGGAAGCCGCGATACTGAAAAATTCCGGCATGGAGATATACGGCGGCATCAAGGACGCCGACTCGGAGGTAGACGGCGACGCAAACAACTACAGCGGTCTTACCGAGGGCGTTATAAGACTGCAGGTCAACGCCTTCATTGCCGCGGCTGAGCACGATATGGCTTCGCTTATCCCCGCCATTGCGACCGGACTGCTCCAGCTCCAGGCACTCAGCGAGGTGGAGGAAAGCGTGGAAAACCTGACCAACGCCTCTTCGCAGATGGCGGATATCGTCGGCGACGAAGGCCCCCTCGCGGAAGAAGTCAGGTCCATGAAGGAGACTGCGGCCTCGATCTACAAGACGGTGGGCTACGATCCCAACGCCACGCCCGAGCAGAACATCAAGGCGCTTTCCAAGGGCGGAGAGGGCTTCAAATCCAGCTTCACCCATCTTTTCAGACTTATATTCAGCGACATGTACGGCCTGTTCGACCTCAGCGACAGCACCACTCTCAACGATATCGGGGAGACCACGCCGCAGATGGTCAAGACCCTGGGCGAGGTCCTCGACGCATGGCGCAGGGGCGGCCGCAAGGGCGGAGCGGACGAGCTTAGCACAGCGATCCTCACTGCCTGGTTCGGAGGCGCAGGCTCTGCCTACGACTGGTTCAAGCGCGAGTTCAGGGCGAATTTCCCGGCCGGCGGATCGGACGCGGAGATAGAGCGATACGTGGCTGCGTCAATGATCAAGCTCATGCCGAGACAGCTCGTCAACGAGACCCTGCTGCGCGAAAACTACGACAGGATCATCCTTGAAGGCAAGTCTTCCGACTACCGCGCCAACATCAGCGCAGCCGGGGCTGCCGCCGCGGGCGGGAAGATCAACGTCTACTACGCGCAGAATGAGACAGAGGAGACCTTCGAAGAGATCATAGAGCTGCTCAGAGGCTATCAGAACGATCCCGCGAGCATGACCAGCTATTATCCCGTTTCTCAGCTTCTCGCATACGTAAAGGGGCTGAACACCTCCATTGCCGCGATGGTCACCGACAGCCGGGGCAATCCTCTCGACTCGGGCCGCACCGGACATTACAGAAACCTGTGGACCTACGTCGGCGTCGGGGACGATCTCACGGTCAAGGAGATACGCCTGGGCGATATCTACAAAGCGCAGATACAGATGGACAGCCTCATCGCGGAGGGCTACGCCAACGTAGCCGACCGCTATAACCTCAACGCGCTCAGAGCCCTCGAAAGCATGACGAGCATTGCCGGCACGGCGTTCGGCGCAGCATCGGCCGATCCCCTGGTAGGATTTACGTCGAGCGCGATGAACATGATGCTCGACACCTCAGTCTACGTCAGCGCGCAGGACACTCTCGACAAGGCGAACGCCTACAATCTCGCGAAAGCGAGCGCGGACCTGAGCGTTACCGGAAACGTGATGCTCTCGCGCGAGCTATCCGTCGCCGCCGACCTCAAGTCCGTATTCACGACCATGGACGGCTGGCGCAGGGTCGACCCCGAGCTGCCGCTCACCATAGTTACCGTCGACGTATCGGATGCCGTCGCGGAGAGGTATTCCGACGGCGCTTACGCCACTGCGGCGATATCCGTACGAAACGACCACAGCGGCAGCGTCACCGTCGCCCCCACGGTGGAGATCTACGACAGCTTCGGCTTTGTGGATTCCTTCACTATGGGCAGCAGGACACTCGCGCCGGGCGAGACAGGCGGGTTTACCGAAAATATCGCGCTTCCCGTAAATATGCTTCGCGATATGGGCGGCTACACCGCGCTGTTCTCCTTCGCCGCTTCCGAGGCCGAGACAATGACCATCGCGCCGACCTTCGGACCCTATGCGACTCACTTCAACGTCGGCACGGCGGATACCCTCGACTACCTCAGAGCCAACGCTTCCGCAAGTCAGCCTCTCGGCGGAACTCTTCCCGCCGGAGAGAGCCGCAGCGCGGAGATCGCCGTTCCCGAAGGAAGCAGCCTGCGGATCTTTGCCGCGGCGCTGCCGGGAAGCGAGCTCAGCCTCACTGTCACCGGCGAAGGGACGCAGAAGCGGCACGACCACCTCAATATAAACGACTTCGTTATGATACCCTCGGCCGCGGGAACGTATACCGTTACCGTCGCGAACGGCGGAGAGTCGGACTTCGATTATGATCTCACGGCGGTGATCACCCCGGATATGGGAGCCGTGCTCGGACTCGCAATGCCCTATGCGAACGTGATCGCCGGCAGATACAGCTATGAGACGGATGATGGGGAGACAGTTTCCGGAACGCGCGCATCCATACCGTTATCGCTGTTTGAGACGGGACTTGCCGAGGGCATGGAGATAGGCATAGCGGCGTCCCCGCTGACGGACGGTGAAAACACCGTTCCCGCAGCCGTCGTTACGGACGTGATCAGCGACGAGGCCGTTGACGGCGCCGTTTCCCTGGCGGCCGGCGGCGGAAGAAATCTTATGCTCGTCTACCGTCCCGCCGACGGCACGCCGTCGGGCGAGTACGGCGGCACGGTCACGTTTACCGTAACTGCCGAACAGTTTGAAACGGGCATTTCGCCCTACGAATGGACAAGGACCGACGACGGATGGACGCTTACCGTCCCCGTGAAGGTCCGCATCGATACAGCGGTACCCGCGGCGCCGGTAATCACCTCGGTCGGGCTCGACGGCGGCTATATCAAAGCGGAAGGATGGTCCGAACCGGGCAGCAGCGTTATCATCCGCGTCGCTGACAGCGAAAGCGGAGAGGGGACCGTCAAGGCGGTCGTGAGCGCGGGAGCGGACGGAGCTTTCTCCGAAAGGCTTCTGCCGGACGGCAGCGGCACGCTGTACGTTTACGCCGCGGCTCGCAGCAGCGGCGGCGTCATGAGCGGAGAGTCCGAAAGAGTACCGGTCACGGTCGATACCGGCGACGTTACGCCGCCCTCTGTCACGCTGATAGCGCCGATGACGGACGTGCGGCTCGTGCGCGCGGTGAGAAAGATCAGCTTCAGCGTCACCGAGAGCGAGAGCGCTCTTTTAGGCGTCCCGACGCTTACCGTGGACGGGGCAGAGATCGAAGTGCGGGCTTTGGGCGGCCGCAGCTATGAGGCGGACTGCCTTATGGAAGACGGCACGCATACCGTCGTGATCGCCGCAGCCAGCGAAGGCGGCAGGACGTCCGAACGGTATACCGTTATCGTGGGAAGCATGGTGGAGGCCGTGCTGAGCACAGGCGTCACAGGCGCGGAAGTGACCATGAACGGCATTACGAAGCTGACCGGCGAGGACGGAAACGCGGTATTCAGCGTCGAGCCGGGCACATACGGCTATACCGCCGCGAAAGAGGGATATATCCCCGTGAGCGGGACCGCTTCCGTAACGGCGTCGGAGAGAACGACCGTGATCGTTCTCACTGCAGGAAAAACTCTGAGAGTGAAGGTGACCGATGAGTCCGGCTCGCCGGTAGCGCAGGCCAAGGCAGAGCTGGGAGCCTTCAGTTCCCTGACGGGCGAGGACGGCACGGCGGAGCTTCTGCTTCCGTACGGGGAGTACGCCTATACCGTCTCGGCGGACGGTTACCGCACGAAGAGCGGCAGCGTGAGCCTGACCGCCGAAAGCGGCGACGAGCTCAACGTCGCCTTAACGGTCAACAGATCGGGTAAGTACCCCGTCTATCTGCGTCTGGTCGATGAGGCGGGCAGCGCGGTTCCGGGCGTGAACGTCGCCTTCGACGGAGAAACCGCGGCCACGGACAATAACGGCGAGGTGCTCTTCCTGCGCAGCGTGGGAAGCTACGGCGCGGAGACAGGAGCGGAGCGGTATAAGCCGGAGCTCCTTACCGTGAGCGTGGACGCCTCCGGCAAGACCCGGACCGTCGTCCTCAGACCGGCGGGAGCGGACTATGACGAAAAATATGAGCTCCTGACCGTTCACGAGGGATATACCGCCTATACGGAGAGAACGGGCGGAGAAACGGTAGAAACCGGAAGCTGTCTCAGAGGCACGGAGGACAGATTGATATTCGTTGAAGGGGCGGACGGAGTCCGCGTACCGATGCGGATACCGCTGCTCGCTCCCGACAGTGACGACTGGGGAGAGATAAGCTATGTCTGGGCCGCCGACAACGGCAGCCTGACGGCAAGCAGAACTCATAAATTCAACCCTGCCCACGTCGAAAGCGAAACGGTAAGCACCGTCCCGGAGATCACCGTGGCGGCGGCCTGCGAAACGAAGGGCAAAACGACCTACACGGCGGTCTTTGAAAACGCGCTCTTTGCCGCGCAGAGCAGGACCGTGGAAGATATCGAAGCGCTCGGCCATGTCTGGGGCGAGGCGGAATTCGTCTGGTCGGACGACCTCAGAACGGCGTCCGCGGTGTTCACCTGTCTCAGAGATCCGGAGCATTCGGAAACCGTGATCGCCGAAGTAACGTCGGAAATGACCTCAGAGCCGACAGTCGGCGCGGACGGAAAGATCGTTTATACCGCCTCGGCAGTGTTCGGAAACAGGGAATATACCGACACGAGGGAAATAATACTTCACGCACTTGCGGTAACGGCGCAGCCGAAGAACTTCGCCGGTAAGCTCGGCGACGCGGTAAGCTTCACGGTCGAAGCGGTCGGCGACGGACTTAGCTATCAGTGGCAGTACAGTAAGGACGGCGGAGCGACCTGGGCTTCTTCCGGTCTGCCGGGAAATAAGACGGCGGCTCTGACCACCGAGCTGACGGAAGCACGACTTGTCTATATCTTCCGCTGCGTCGTGACGGACGAAAGAGGAAACAGCCTCGCGACCGACGCGGTGCGCATGACGATACAGGAGCCCGCAGCCAACGGCGTCGTGCTGCTGGACGGCAAGTGGGTATATGCCGTAGACGGAGTACAGGATACGAGCTTCACCGGTCTTGCGGAGAATGAAAACGGCTGGTGGTACGTCCGCAGCGGCGAGGTCGATTTCAGCTATACCGGCCTTGTCGAAAACGAATACGGCGTATGGTACGTGGCCGGCGGCAAGCTCAGCTTTGACGTGAGCGGCGTTCTGCCCTGCGGCGACAGATGGATATACGTCAGCGGCGGCAGGTTTGCATCCGAGTTCACCGGCCTTGCGGAGAACGAAAACGGCTGGTGGTACATCCGTAACGGCGAAGTCGATTTCAGCTATACCGGCCTCGTCGAGAACGAGAACGGTTGGTGGTACGTCTCGGACGGCAGCATCAGCTTCAGTTACACCGGCCTCGTCGAGAACGAATACGGCTGGTGGTACGTCGTGAACAGCAAGATCGACTTCGGCTATACCGGAACGGTCACAAACGAGTACGGCGTCTGGAACGTGGTGAACGGACAGGTCGTATTCAGCTGACGGCTCAGAGCCTTTCGGCCAACGGAAAACGGCGCTGCGGAAGATCCGCGGCGCCGTTTTCGCTTTTTCGGGCCGGTCAAACGATTCTTTGGCGTATCGGTACGCCGTGGCTTGATTTTCACTGCGGATTTGATAAAATAATAACAAATGACATCTTTTGCCCTGGGTCGAAAGACGCATGGCAAAACGGAAAGGAAAAAATACGTGAACGCCAAACAGAGGATACGCGCCATCATGAATCAGAAGCCCCACGACCGGCTCGGCTGGGACTTTCTCGATACCGAACATAAGGACATGATCTACGCGCCGTTTGCTCCCTTCAAAAGGCCGGAAGCCGAGGGTATGACGGAATGGGGACGGTATCCGGAGCTGCTCGGACGGGTGCCGGAGTTCCGCGGCGAGGTCTGCATGGATATTTACGGGAATATCCTGGGACGCCTCGAAGGAAAGACGAAGGGAGAATGCATAAAGGGAGCCCTTCAGGACGGATGGGAAGGTCTTGAAAAGTATCGCTTTCCGACGTTTGACGCGGAGGCGTACTCAGCGGAGCTGAAGGCGAGGGAGTACGCGAAAAGCGACAAATACGTGATGGGCTCCTGCGTTTCCGTATTTTCCGTCCTGCGAGACGTTCGAAGGATAACCAACGCGCTTATGGACACGTTGGAGGAGCCGGGATACGTAGAGGAGTTTCTCGGCCGCCTTTTTGATTTTACGCTCACTTATCTGGACACCATAGCGGGCTGCGGCATAGACGGCGTAATGATCGCCGACGACTGGGGAACGCAGATATCAACTTTTATCAGTCCGCGTACCTTCGGGGAGCTGTTTCAGCCGGCGTACGCGCGCCTCGCCGACGCCTGCCACGAGCGGGGGCTCGATCTTGTCGTACACTCCTGCGGCCGCGTATACCCGCTCGTCGATATGTTCGTAGAAGCGGGCGTCAACGCTTTTCAGTTCGACCAGCCCGAGCTGACCGGCAGCGGGATCTGGGCGGAGCAGTTCGGCCGCCGGGCCGCGTTCCACTGCCCGGTGGATATACAGAAGGTCCTTTCGACGGGAGACCGTGAATATATCGAAAGGACCGCTCTTGAAATGTGCAGCGCGTTCCGCAGGCACGGAGGCAATCTCATCTGCAAGGATTATCCGACCTACGGCGATATCGGCATAGATCCCGAATGGGCGCGCTGGGCCGAGGACGTGATGATCGCCAATTCGGAAATGTGATCTTCGGACGGAAAGCCGGGAGGCCGAAGCAAAGGGCCGCCGCACCGCGCATCCGGATGCTTTCGATTTTCGGGCGAAGGGCTTTTGCGAAGTGCGACCGAAGACTTTCCGAAAGGATCCAGCCGATTTTTATAATAATATACACGTGAACGTGCCGGAAGCTCCGGAAAGTATAAGAAAGGCGGGAATGACTCATGAAAAAAGTTCTGCTTTTGGTTTTGGCTGCCGTTTTGCTGATCTCTCTCGGTATCGCGGTGCTCGCGGCGGGGGGCGGATATTCCGACGTGAGCGACGGGGATTGGTATGCCGAGGCGGTGAAGGCGCTGAAGGAAAAGGATCTGATGAACGGCGTGGGCGGAGGCCGCTTTGATCCGGACGGCGTATTTACCCGCGCGCAGCTTGCCACTGTGCTTTACCGCATGGCGGGCAGCCCGGCGGTGAGCGGCGACGACGGCTTTTCCGACACGGCGCCCGGCAAATGGTATTCCGACGCAGTATTATGGGCGTCGGAATACGGAGTAGTGAACGGCTACGGTGACGGGCGCTTCGGAACGAACGACGCAGCGACGCAGGAGCAGGTAGCGGTCATGCTGTGGCGGGACGCCGGCTCATACGTGCTCGGGCCGGAGTATGCCGACGAAAACGGCGTTGAAAATTCGGCAGGAGCCTGGGCGGAGGACGCGGTACGCTGGGCAAGGGTGGACGGCCTGCTGACGGACGCGATACCGTTCGAGCCGAAAGCGGACGCGAGCCGCGCGCAGGTCGCGGATATGGTATACCGCTATATGCAGCTTCTTGAGCGTTTCTCGGATACGGACGCGGTTTCCGGCGCGACTTCTCGGGCGGACGGCGGGAACGGAAGCGAAGAGCCCACGGTTTATTTCACGGCGGATATATCCGCCGAGGGGCTTGTGAAGATATATGAGGCCCTGGGATGGGAACCGCAGGGAAAAGTGGCGGTCAAGATATCCACCGGAGAGCCCCCGGCAAGCAACTACCTGCGTCCGGAGCTGATAGGCGATCTCGTGAAGAAGCTGGACGGGACGATAGTGGAATGCAACACGGCCTACGGAGGCTCCCGTTCATCTTCGGCCATGCACAAGCAGGTGGCGAAGGATCACGGGTTCACGGATATCGCCGGGTTTGATCTTATGGATGAAGAGGGGACTATGGAGATACCCGCCGACGGCGCAAAGCATCTTAAAGGGGATATCGTCGGCAGTCATTTCGACGACTACGATTGCTTCCTTATACTTTCCCACTTTAAAGGTCACGCCATGGCCGGGTACGGCGGAGCCATAAAGAATACCTCCATCGGCATCGCCTCTCCGAGCGGAAAGGCGCGTATCCATTCCGGAGGCAAGAGCGACGTGAGCATCTGGGGCGGAACGCAGGACGATTTCCTGGAAAGCATGGCCGAAGCGGCAAAAGCGGTATCCGACTATCTGGGCGAAGGCGAGAGGATCGTTTACATCAACGTAATGAACCGCCTGTCGATAGACTGCGACTGCGACGGGAACCCCGCCGAGCCCGACATACACGATATCGGCATACTCGCTTCTACGGACCCGGTGGCGCTGGACCAGGCCTGCATGGATCTTATATTCGATGCGGAGGGGAACGCTTCGTTCGTGAACAGGGTCAATTCGCTGAACGGTATCCATACCATTGAATATGCCGAGGAGATAGGCCTGGGAAGCCGTGCCTATAAAACGGTAAGCATAGATGACTGAGCTTTGGAACGTCCTTCAGCGGGAGTTCATATATATTTGGTACTACTTCGAGCTGCAGCTGAGGCAGATATTCCTGTACTGGGTCGTCGGCATGGCGATAGGATCGCTCATATCCGTGTTTGCAAAGGACCGCATCCACGGCCTTTTTGCCGGCATGCAGAACAAAAGGATGGGCGTGCTGGGCATTGTCCCGGCATGTCTGCTGGGGATAGCCTCGCCGCTGTGCATGTACGGCACGATCCCGATTGCGGCTTCCTTCCGCAGACAGGGAATGAGGGAGGACTGGCTCGCGGCTTTCATGACGGCGTCCATCCTTCTCAACCCCCAGCTGATCGTTTACAGCGCGGCGCTCGGGAGAAAGGTCCTGGGCGTAAGGATAGTCTGCTGCTTCCTGTGCGGGATATGCGCCGGACTGCTGGTACGGCTGTTTTACAAGGACCGGGATTTCTTTGACTTCAAGGGCTTTTCCGAGCGGGCGAGCCGAGATACCCATCCGAATTTGCTCGTGCGTTATCTGCTCAATCTTTGGAGGAACGTGAGGGCTACGGGAGTTTATTTCCTCGTCGGCATACTGCTTTCCGCACTGTTTCAGAGATACGTGCCGCAGAACGTGATGACGGATATATTCGGCGGTAACGAGGCCTGGGGCGTGCTGATGGCGGCGACGGTGGGCGTTCCGCTTTACGCCTGCGGCGGAGGCACGATCCCGCTGCTGCGCAGCTGGCTGATCGACGGTATGAGCGTGGGCAGCGCTGCCGCTTTCATGATAACGGGACCGGCTACCAAGATAACAAATCTCGGCGCGCTTAAAATAGCAATGGGCCTGAAGCGGTTTCTGATCTATCTCGCGTTTATTATGGCGTTCTCATTCGTTTCGGGCGTGACAGTAAATCTTCTGATAAGATAAAAGCGCAAAAAAATAAAGGAGTAAAAATGATCTACAGGGATTTCAGGGGACTTAAGCTCTCCGCACTGGGCTTCGGCGCGATGCGCCTGCCGGTGATCGACGGGGACGACGCAAGGATAGACGAGACCGCCGCCTTGCGCATGGTGGACACGGCCATGAAAAACGGCGTAAATTATTATGATACCGCCTGGGGTTATCACGGCGAAAACTCAGAGACGGTAATGGGAAAAGCACTGGCGAGGTATCCGCGCGAAAGCTATTATCTTGCCACGAAGTTCCCCGGGTATGACCCGGAAAATTGGGACAAAGTTGAGGAGATATTCGAGCGTCAGCTGGAAAAGACGGGCGTTGAATACTTTGATTTTTACCTTTTCCACAATGTATGCGAAATGAATATCGACGCATACCTGAACGACGAAAAATACGGCATTTACAGTTATCTGATGAAGCAGAAAGAAAAAGGGCGTATCCGCCATCTCGGCTTTTCCTCCCATGGCGGCATGGACGTGCTCAGACGCTTTGCGGACGCTTACGGCAAAGATATGGAATTCGGGCAGCTGCAGCTGAATTATCTGGATTGGACGTTCCAGGGCGGCAGGGAAAAAGCCGCTTTTCTCGGCGAGCTGGATATCCCGATTTGGGTAATGGAGCCTCTCAGAGGCGGGAAGCTCGCAGCTCTCAGCGCAGAAAACGAAGAAAAGCTGCGCGCCATGCGCCCGGACGAGGACGCCGCAGCATGGGCGTTCCGATTTCTTCAGAGCATACCGGGCGTTACGGTAATTTTGTCGGGAATGTCAAATGACGGACAGCTGGAAGATAATCTCAGGACCTTTGAAAAGGACGCGAGGCTCAGCGAAGCCGAGCTTTCGGAGCTGCTCGGGATCGCGGAAAAGATGCTGTCGGGGGGCACCGTTCCGTGTACCGCCTGCCGCTACTGCGTAAGCCACTGTCCGCAGGGACTGAACATACCGGAGCTTATTTCGCTGTATAACGAGCATGCGTACAGCGGGGGCGGCTTTATAGCGCCTATGGCTCTGAGCGCAATGCCCGAGGACAAGCGGCCTCAGGCCTGCCTGCAGTGCAGGAGCTGTGAGCAGGTGTGCCCGCAGCAGATCAGGATCTCGGAAGTGCTGGCCGACTTCACGGCGAAGCTGTGACGCCGCGGGAGAAAAGGGAGCGGGGAGCGAATAAATGAAACCGTATGTTCATACAGTGCAGTATTATGAGACGGACCGCATGGGTATCGTTCACCATTCCAACTACGTCCGCTGGATGGAGGAGGCGAGAGTGGACTTTCTCAGGCAGGCGGGATGGGGATACGAAAGGCTCGAGCGGGAGGGCCTGATATCTCCCGTGACGGCGATGGAGTGCCGGTACAGAGCGAGCACGACCTTTCCCGACGAGGTGAGCGTGAGCGTTGCCGTAACGGAGTTCAAGGGCGCGGTGCTGAAGCTGAAGTACGTCATGTCCGCGAACGGACGCACCGTTTTCGAGGGGCGCAGCGAGCACTGTTTCCTGAACGGCGAAGGAAAGATAATGCGCATGAACAGGGAAATGCCGGATTTTTTTGAGGCGATCGTTTCCCTTATCGAATGAAGTATACGGGCGCGCTGCTTTTGCGGCGCGCCCGTATGTCTTCCGGCGGGAGTTCATTTTTTCGTGAAGTGCAGTATGTTCCAGGAGGCCTTTTCAAGCCTCGCGGTAACGATCCCGCCGTCGCAGGAGCTTTCCTCGTTCCTGCGGGGAAGAAGCACGTCGGGGTGCTCATAGCTGTTGGACGCGTCGGGAGAAGAAGCGTACATTTCTGTATGCCCGGCGAATTTCCAGCCGTTGAAGCCTCGGGCGTCGAGAGTGAGCAGCTGCGGCTCGCCGAGATCGGCGTTTATCACGAATACGCTGAGCTCTCCCGCTTCCTCGTTCAGCGCGGCGGCGGCCTGCACGGTCTCCACGCCCTCAAAGCCGGCGTATTGGTTCATGTCGTCAACGGCGTAGCCTTCAACGTCATAGCGGCCGCACTCCACGACGCAGCGAAGGGAAGAGCCCTTCGCCATTTTCATCATCTGAGTGAAGGCATAGTAAGAGGCACCCTTCCACACGTGCTCGCGGTCGGTGCGGCACAGGTCGCCGAGACCGCCGGTGGCGCAGCCTATTTTTACGCGGTCGGCGTGCCGGAGCATGACGAGCATGGTGCTGAGGTTTGCCAGCGTGAAGAGCATCTCGTTGGATCCGCCGGGACGCGGCAGGGAGGGCGCGGCGGCGTCGGGATCGTGATGCACGAAATGCCTGTTTGGATCGAATTCGTAGAACAGAGAAGCGGGCTGGCGGCCGCCGCGGCCGAGCCTGAAGCCGCCGCGGGGGCGGAACATGGTGCCGTACTCGTCGAGAGCGAGCATCATCGTCTTGTCTACGCGGAGCTTTGTGCGCAGGAAATCGCACAGGGCTATCTCTGTGTTTATATAATCCTCATAGGCAAGGTAGCCTGCCAGCAGAGCTTCCGGCATATCGGGCGGCGCGGAATGATAGTGATGCAGGGAGATGTAGTCCACCGCCTCATAGCATTCCTCAAGCACCTGCCTGTCCCAATCGGGGTAATGATTGAGGAAGGGCGAGGAGGAGACGCAGGCGACGGTCTCGATGCGCGGATCGGTCCATTTCATCGCCTTGGAGGTCTCGAGGGCGAGTATGCCGTAGCCCTTCGGGTCGCGCTCCCGGGAGCCTATCTGCCACGGGCCGTCCATTTCGTTGCCGAGACACCAGGTCTTGACGTTGTAGGGCTTTTCACGGCCGTTTTTGCGCCTCAGATCGGACCACCAGGTGCCGCCCTCAAAGTTGGTATATTCCACGCAGTCTACGGCGTCCTGAAGAGTGCCGGTGCCTAAATTGACGGTATATATGACCTCTGCGCCCGCCTTTTCGGCCCATTGGAGATATTCGTCGTGACCGACGTCGTTGGAGATATACTGCATCCAGGCAAGGTCGAGATGGGTCTTCCTCCCGGATTTCGGGCCTATGGAGTCCTTCCACTGCCAGCCGGAGACGAAGTTGCCGCCCGGCAGACGCACGGAGCGCAGCCCCGCTTCCCGCAGGGCGTTGTAAAAATCGCTGCGCAGCCCCTGCTCGTCGGCGGAGGGATGCCGGGGATTGTACATGCTGCCGTCCGCCATATTGCCGATGGGCTCCAGGAACGCGCCGAATAAGCGCGGCGAGATATCCCCGATAACGTAATCGGGATGTACTGTCATCTTTGCTTTTTTCACTGCTGCGACCTTTCCCGGCCTGTCCGACCGTTTTTTTGTTATAATCAATGTGTACCATATTTCCCGGAGATTTTCAAGAAGACCGGGCGCAAAAAAGACCGCCGTGCCGTCTGCGGATCAGACAGGCGCGGCGGCCGTATCGTTACCGGATCTCAGCAGGAGAAGACCCGGACAACGCCGAGAAGAAAAAAATTATACTTTAAAGCGGTCGTAAGAGCTGTAGCAGTCGACACAGAGCTTTTTGCCGCCGGACAGACGTATCCAGTTCGCGCCTGCGGACTCGCCGCAGCATTCGCAAACGTAGCTTTCAAAGATACGCGCGTGCTCGGGTACGGCAAGCCGGGTCTCCTTGACGGTGAACATTTCCTCCTGACTGCAGCTGCGGAAGTATTCAAGCTTCTGCTCTCTGCTCATTTCACCCGCGGGATTGTTGAGCACGAGGCGAACGGAACGCCCGGTCTTGCGGTTATAGAAAGAGAAGGCCTGCTTGCCCGTCATATGGAAAAGCAGATTGCCTTTGCCGATGCTGCAGCCGAGGATCACCTGGATCGCGTCGCAGCCGCAGGCGTCGTTTTCCGATATGCATACCACCTGTTCGTCGTCGGAGAAGGAAAGCTTCAAAAGCTCGATGGCATACAGCGCCGCCCTGTAGCCTATGGTGAGGCCGGGGCATATATGGCCGTGAAAAGCGACGGCCTTTTCCCAAAGAAGTTCCTTGTCTGTCATTATGTTTTTCTCCTTTTGCGTCTGAATGAAACTGTCGCGGTCATTTTGCCGCTATCAGTATCTGACCGTTATGCCGGATTATCTCCGCGTCAAAATCGTATACGTCCCGTATGGCTTCGGGTGTGACCGTATCAACGCCGCCGTGGGAGTATACCCGGCTGCCGCGTATGAAAAGAAAGTTGTCACAGTAGCGCACCGCGAGATTAAGATCGTGAATGACTATCAATACACCGATATCCTGCTCGACCGCGATGCTGCGCACGAGTCTGAGCATTTCGTGCTGGTTTTTGGGATCGAGACTGCTGGTAGGCTCATCCAGCAGAAGATACCGGGGCTGCTGCGCGAGCGCTCTTGCCAGCGCGACCTTCTGCCGCTCGCCTCCGGAAAGCTCGCTTATGCGCCGTGCGGCGAAGTCCGACAGTCCGAGCCTATCAAGCAGGGAAGAGACCACAGCGCGGTCTTCTCCGGTTATATCCCAGCGTATGTAAGGCTTGCGGCCGAGAAGGACCGCGTCGAAAACCGCGGTGTCGGTAACCGGAGTGGTCTGAGGGACATAAGCTATGCGCCGGGCCAGCTCGCGGCGCGGCATTTTCATGATATCCTCTCCGTCGGCCGTAACGCTGCCGCTGTCCGCCTTATGTATGCGGTCGAGGCATTTGAGCAGAGTGCTCTTGCCGGCGCCGTTGTTGCCGAGCACGGCAAGAAGGCTGCCTTTTTCGATGTTGAAGCTTATATCCTCAAGCACGGGCGGGCAGGAGCGGTCGTATGAGAAGGAAAGAGAACTTACCTTGATCATTTTCCGCGCCCTCCCTTGATGAGCAGGACCAGAAAAGCGGGACCGCCGAGGAACGACGTTATCGCGCCGATCGGAAGTATCACCGGAGAAATGACCAGCCTGCCGAAAGTGTCGGCTGCCATAAGCACGAGGGCGCCGGCCAAAGCGGAGGCGGGGATGAGAAAACGGTAATCGTCGCCGACGAAACGGCGCATCATATGCGGCGCTATCAGCCCGATAAAGCCGATGATGCCCACGAAGGAGACTGCCGCCGCGGAGGCGACGGAGCATATCGCCATACTCAGCAGCATAACGGCGCGGGCGTTCACACCGAGGCTCTTGGCCGTATCGGCGCCGCTGCTCATGGCATTGTAGTTCCAGCGGTTGAACATAAAATAAAGAAACGTCAGCAGAAATACCGCCGCGAGAATTATCACGTCTCTCCAGCCGGTGCCTCCCAGGTTTCCGAAGGTCCAGAAGACTACGGCGCTTATGCGCGTCTCGTCGGCAAAATACTGAAGCAGAGTGCTGCCGCCGGTGAAAAGAGAGCTGATCGCCACGCCGGCCAGCACAAGTCCGCCGGGGCCAATGCTACGCTTCATCTGAGAGATGAGCAGGATTATCGCCGCGGTCATGGAGCCGAACACAAAAGCGCAGAGGGACACGATATAAGGATTGTTGATGTTTACCGCCACGCTCGAAGAGGCAGAGTTGACAACTCCGCCGCCGAAGACGATTATTCCGAGCGCTGCTCCGAAGGCGGCGCCCTGGGAAACGCCGAGGGTCGACGCGGAGGCGAGCGGATTGTTCAAAACGCACTGCATAACTGCGCCGGTCGATGCCAGAAGCGCGCCTATGAGCACCGTCGTCGCGGCTCTCGGCAGACGGTTCCCGAAAACCACTGTATTCCACAGACGTTCGCCGTGGCCCGTGAGAGTAAGAAATATCTCATGGGGAGTAAGCTTCATGGCGCCTTTCATAAGGGAAAAGACGCAGGCGAGCAGCAGCAGGATAAAGGCCGCGGCGAGGGTCAGCCGTTTTTTCGCTATTCCCGCCTCATAAAGCCTTTGAGGCGAGGACCCGGATCCGGAAGGCATCAGTCGGCGGTTATGACGCCGTAGGAGGCGCCGTATTCTTCCAGCTTGCTTCCGAAGTCGGCGTCGCCGAGGAAAAACTCATATATTTCCGCGGCCTTGGCCTGCAGGTCGATATCCGCAAAACGCTCCGGATAAAGGACGGAGCCGATGAAATAGCAGTTTACCAAAGGCACCTCAAGGTTGGAAAAATAGCTGGTGGAGCTGGGATGCTGATAGATATGGCCGTTGTTGTACGCTCTGAGCTGGGAATAGAAATCGGGGTCGGCTGCCATATCCTGCCTCACCAGTTCAACTCCGCCGTAATCGCAGAAAATATAATCGGGGTCCCAAAGGAGGATCTGTTCGCGGTCCACCTCGGCGGAACTGCCTTTTCCGACGGCGGAGCCGGCGGCGACGTTGTCGGCGTTGACGGCGTCAAGAACCGGGTCGGAAAGGCGAACGCCCTCTATGCCGTGCGCCCCCTTGAAGGTGGCGGCGGCGGAAAGCACGCTCGGACGCTCTTCCGCGGGTATATCGGCGGTACGAGAATCAAGGTCTTCAAGGCAGGCGTCTATGTAGGCCACGACCTCATCCGCGCGCTCGGGTACTCCGCAGGCTTCGGCGAGTATCCTGAGGGCCTGATCGTAGTCGTCGGCAAACAGAGTGCCCTGACCGACGGCGACGACCGGTATGCCCGTCTTGGCTTCAATATCGTTCACTATGTCCTCGGTATATGTGCAGAGTATGACGTCCGGCTCGCAGAGGATGATATCCTCGGGGTAGTAGCTCGTGTTGCCCATGCTGTCGGTGCCTACGATGGGAAGGTCCTTCCAAAGGTCCCTGTTAGCGTAAGCGTAAGCCGTGAGCGGAGTGATCTTATCCGCGTCCATGCTCCCGCGACCGACGACCCTGTCGGCAAGGCCGAGGTAGGTTATCATGCGGGGAGTGTTGCCAAGAGGAACGATGGCGTTTATCTCGGCGGGAAGCTCGACGGCGCGGCCGAGAGCATCGGTAACGGTGCGCGTAAGGCTTTCGCCTGCGGGATCGGGGACGGGGGTCTCCTCTTCGCGGACGTCGGGAGCAGGCGCATCGGTCACGGGCGCGTCGGGAGCGGCCGTACCCTTATTGCCGCAGGCGCACAAAACCGCAAGCATGGATAATGCAAGAAACAAAGCGATTGCTATTTTGCGTGTTTTCATACAGATAATCCTTTCCTTTCGCCAAGTTTGCTATATATGAGTAGATAATAACCGACGAAAAAGCCTCCGACAAGCGGGGGGAGGGGATAATTCCCGCGATTTTGTCATTCCTGCCGACGCCGGGCGGAATAAAATGGGATCATATATGAAATCGTCACAATCCGGAGCTTGACATATCGTGTATAATTCAGATAACCGACATGAAGGGGCGCTGATTTTTGGAAACGCTTATAGAACTGTTTGACGACAGACCGCTTGAAAACGTGCTCGGCGTGGAAATGTTCCGCCCGAAGCGCGTGGTATACCTGTGCCCGGAGCCCATAGCCTCCGACAGGCACGCGCAGAACAGACTGAGGACTTATTTCAGACACCGCGGCCTTGCGCCGGAGCTTATATTCGTCGGCGCGAGCATATACGATTCCGACGCGATGGTGAAAACTCTGTGCGAGACGGCGGCAAAATATCCCGACTGCGCCATGGACATAACCGGCGGCACGGACGCGGCGCTTTTCGCCGCGGGACGCATGAGCGCGGAGAGCAGCATACCGGTATTCACGTACAGCCGCCGCATGAACAGCTTTTACGATATCTGCAACGCGCCCTTCGCCGCGTTTCTCGGCTGCAACGTCGAATACCGCGTGGAGGATTTCTTCGTCATGGCGGGCGGGTCCATGCGTTACGGAAGAGTGGACAACGCGATATTGGAGCGCTATCTCGGCGATATCGATCCGTTTTTCGGCCTGTATCTGAAATTCAGAAGAAAATGGACCGATATAGTGACATACATACAAAGAGTGTCGCCCGGCGAGCCGGACAGACCGGTCTCGCTGCAGGCAAGGGGCAATTATACCGTGAAGGGCGAAAGGAGCGCGAGGATAAGCGCACCGGAGGACGCTCTTTATGCCCTGCGGGACATAGGCTTCATTGACAGCCTCGAGATAGTGCCGGGAAGCACGGTGTCTTTCCGTTTCCGCGATGAGCAGATACGGAAAATAACGCGGGACGTGGGCAGCGTATTGGAGCTGTACGTATACAAGGCCTGCCTCGACAGCGGCCTGTTCGACGACGTGCGCACCAGCGCGGTGGTGGACTGGGAGGGCGACAGGAGCCGCAACGCCGTTTCCAACGAGCTCGACGTCATGTGCTCAAAGGGTGTGATGCCGGTTTTCATCAGCTGCAAGACCGGAGAGGTCAAGACCGAGGCGCTCAACGAGCTGGCGATACTCAGAGACCGTTTCGGAGGAAAGATGGCCAAGGCTGCCATAGTTACGGCGGAGCGCGGCGGAGCGGCGATGCGCAACCGCGCCGGAGAACTGAACATAGACGTGATAGACCTTGACGACCTTGCCGAGGGCAGGATCAACAGCCGACTCGCCGCGCTCATGCGCAAGGTGAAATAGACGCCGGTAAACAGAGCGGAGCGGCCGATCTCGGCCGCTCCGCGTGATTTTGCGATAAACTGACGACTAATTGCTCCGCTCGCTTCCGAAGTTCTCCGCAACACGGCGGACCTCGTCGGAGGCGTTGATAAAGGCCTGCGCGACGACGGGGTCGAAGTGCGAGCCGCTTCCGTCGCGTATAATATCCATTGCGGTTTCAAAGGGAAGGCCCTCCTTATAGCTGCGGCGGGAAATGAGCGCGTCGAAAACGTCTGCCACGGCCATGATGCGCGCGGAGAGAGGTATGCTTTCCGCAGCAAGTCCGGTCGGGTAGCCGCTTCCGTCCCAACGCTCATGATGATATCCGGCGAGATTTTTCGCCTCGTCAAGGTAGCCCGGCTCGGAAACGATGCTGATGGCCTGGTCTATTATCTCTCGACCGTCGGCGGCATGATTTTTCATGATGTCGAACTCGCTGTCGTCAAGCTTTCCCGGCTTGTTGAGCACGAAATCGGGAACCTTGATCTTGCCTATGTCGTGCAGCGGGGCGGAGTTTATAACGCTGTCGATAAAATCGTCGTTGAGCTGAGAAGAGTATTTCCCCTCCCGGCGAAGCTCCTCCATTATGATGCGCGCGTATGCTGCGGTTTTTCGGATATGGTCGCCGGTGCATTTGTCGCGGCTTTCGACGAGCTCGGCGAGAACCAGGATCAGTCCGTTCTGCATGTGGGTGATGGTCTCGGTCTTTTTCCGCACCTCCGCGACATACTCCATGCTCTCCTCGGAGGTCTTGACAAAGGCGTGATAGAGATTTTCTATCTCGTCGCCGGTTCGTATTTTCAGCGCCTTGATGCGCTCGACGCTGTCGGCACGGGCTTCCTCACTGTTGAATGCGAATGCGCCGGCAGCTATCGCCATGGTGTTGACGGGGAAAAGGATGTTGTATTTCACCAGCCACAGGGCAGCGGCGAGAATGAGAATGAAAAAACCGAGGAAAAGCAGTACCTCGCGGATGATGAAGCCGCGCTCCTCGGAGGCAAGGCGGTTCATGGATATGTCTGCGGCGGCATAGCAGCGGCAGACCCCGGAAGAGTCGTAAACCGGGTGATACGCGGTGAGCAGCCA